>Ga0123354_10001975_pt1 | contig 26278 bp, 26 predicted proteins | sample TergutLab28metaG_2_FD_97872 | JGI IMG/M metagenome (GOLD analysis project Ga0123354, IMG submission 97872) | Labiotermes labralis P4 segment gut microbial communities from Petit-Saut dam, French Guiana - Lab288 P4 | ecosystem: Host-associated > Arthropoda: Insects > Digestive system > Gut ...
AAACCAAAACAACATGATTTCATTATAACGGCTTTTAGTGAGAAACAACGGGTGCATCAAAAAAGGCTTGAAAAGGCATAAAGCTGTAGTGTATAAAACCGGCTAAAAAGTTAGGTAATTACTGATGATGATGCTCCATCAGCAGTGTTTTTTATCTAAGAAAAAGAAAAAGTTGATGATGATACTTGCGATATGTTGGGGATAAATTTTGGGGCAACTCGTGGTTTTAGGATTCGATCGCTTTTTTGTGTAAGTCTTTTTAGAAATTTAAAAGCCAGAACATAAGAAGCTGGAGAAAGGATGAGGTATTGGAGTGCTCCGGCCGGGATTCGGACCCGGGTCGCCGACTCGAAAGGCCGGCATACTTGGCCGGACTATACTACCGGAGCGCATTTGTGGAAAGCACAAGCAGAATACAAATTCCTATGAATAAACCTTACCCTTCAGGAGTTCATCTTTTTACTGCTAGACTTGCCTTGTTTGCTCTTTTTTGGGGTAAACAGAAAACCGGTTATCTGTTCGATGAGTTTAGTTTGGGAGTCGAGTTTTTTTTCAAGATCTTCCACCCGTTTTTGGAAGTCATTTGAGATTATTTTGCCCTCAATACGGTTGGAGCTACGGAACATAAGCAGTAATTTAAAAACTTCATCAACTGCCTTTTTTTGCTCACTTTCTGAGGCAGGTTTGATACCAGCAATAATAGAGAGCAAATCGACGTAGTGTTCTTTGATTTTAAGTTCCGCATTAACTGAGGGATCCACTGAGAGACTGAGGTTGATCGGGTTCTTTTTAGCGAGTTCAGCAGCAGTTGGGAAACGAATGATAATATCCCCGTTTATCCAAGAGGTCACAAATTCTGTGACAATACGGTTGATATCTTGGCCGGAGAACAGCTGAGAGGGATCAGCGTCCCCTTCGGGTTTGCGTTTGATTTTTACGCTAATTATTTTTTTATCCTCAGCATTGGCGTTATTTGTCATTTGGCTCTCTTCCCACGCATAGAGTATGCGCTGACATTCTCCTAATTAAGGACTAGTATTTAAGAGCCAGTCATATCGGATGCTAGAATGAGATTTTGGTTGCTGAAGGAATCTGGCCTAGTACCTTAGCGGTGGCTTTCTCGACATTAGCGCGGTTTGTTTGATCAGTGTAGACGCGCAGAATATTCATGAAGCCTTTGAGGGTTTCAAATATCTTTGAGCTCTCGCTTAGGCGTTGGAGTTTCTTTTCGCCTGCTGTGCTTCGGGTGAATACGGGGATTTCGGTTGATTCCATGAGCACGGCATGGTGATAGGGTACTGAGGGGACGGTTGGGACATCGATGATAACGGTGTCTATTTCGACGCCTGCCTCTTTGGCGATTTCGCCGCGTATTTGTAAACGGTAGGATTCCTGTCCAAACAGGTTAGATATCAGGGCGTCTTTTTCGTAGAAGGTGCGCTCATAGGCGCATTTGAGCATACGGCGGTTCTCTAAATTGCTGATAATCTCGTTAGATGCGCGGCATTTTTTGAGTGCGGTCCAAACTGTGTAATCATCCAGGGCTAGGTATTCTTCGGGGGTTTCAAAGGCGGTTAATCCAAGTTCACTGTTTGCTTTATCCATAGCCGATGCCAGCATTATCTGTGCGGCGCGTCCGACGCGGTGAAAATAGATACTTTTGAAAGATTCAATACGAGCAATCACAAAGGCTTCCAAGGCTGATAGGGCGCCTAGTTCAACGGCCAAGTTTTCGCCTAAAAGATCCAAGGCGTGGATGAGGCGATACACGTCTATGAAGCCGTACTCAGCGCCGGTGTGATAGGTGTCTCGGACAATGAAATCTTGTTTGTCTACATCTACAGCGCTACTTATGATTTGGTCAAGAAAGGCGCGGTCTTTTTTGTGCAACTTTCCAACGGCTAGTCCAGCGACTTCTTTGTGGTTGTAGCCCATCTTGTTTAGGATGTCAGCTACTTCACTGTTCTCAATTATCCAAGAGGTGAGGTCTTCGTGGGTTTTGTTGAGGTTTTTGCTTAGCAAATGTTCAAACACATGTGAGAAGGGACCATGACCGCAATCATGCAACAAAGCTGAGAGACGACACATATCCACCTCATCCTCAGTTGCTGCCTGGGAAATACGGGGGTTTACCAGCACCTGGCCTGCTAAGAACATGACACCTAGACTGTGTTCGAAGCGGGTATGATTAGCTCCGGGATACACATACTCAGAACCGGCCAGCTGACGAAGCCGACGCAGTCTCTGCATAGGATAGGTATCTATGATTTTTTTCTCCGCATCTGTTATGTACACATAGCCGTGGACGGGGTCTTTGATTTCTCCCCAGTAAGCTTTAGGCACAAGCGCTACCTCTTGACAATTATATTTAGGGACCTACAATTAATGTATAGCGCAGATTACAAGGTTGAGTATTATGGCAGGAAACGGAATCTTTCTGGTTATCGAGGGACTAGATGGAAGTGGGAAAACCACCCAAGCTAAAATTTTAGCCCAACGCCTATCTGAAACCTATAGCGTTTACCTCACCGCAGAACCCAGCCGAGGCAAAATCGGCACCTTTATTCGTGAATGTTGTCTCTACGACCAAACTCGGCTTCCAACCGAAGCCGAAGCCCTTCTCTTTGCCGCTGATCGCATTGAACATATGAATGCTGAACTTAAACCCGCGCTTAACCAAGGTAAACTAGTCATCTGCGATCGCTATCTCTACTCGTCGCTGGCATATCAAGGCAACTCAGGTCTAAGCCTTGAGTGGATTAAAAACATCAACAGCCAAGCACTACAACCTGACTTTAGCATCTTTCTGGATGTACCACCTGAACAGGTACTGGAGCGTCTGCACCGCAAAAAATCAGTGATGGAAACTTTGGAGACCCAATGTAGAGTTCGAGAAGTTTACCTAAAGTTTGTAGAAAAAGGGGAACTGATTCTAATTGATGGCAATAAACCTCGAGAGACAGTGGCAGACGAATTATATGCTAAAATTATAGACCTGCTAAGACCCGTTAAAGACTATGTTTTTTGAATCTACCTTCAGATTCACAAACAAAAAACCACCGTTCATAGTCGGAGAGACTGAAACGTCTGCTCAATAAAAAAGAAAAGCAGATTCGGTTTGGCTATCATTTCTTCTTAAATTTGTACTTGAAAAAATAGCCCAGCACCATAATAACAATAGTTACAACAATAATAATCAAAAACACCTCAACAGACATCTTACCACCTCGTTTCAATGTTGTTCTGCATCAGGGCAGTAGTAGCATAAAGAGGGGTTACTTCCATTTTGTTAGTATTTCCTCCCTGCGAAAAGTCGCTGTACTCACAAAAAAGAGTGCCACATCAACCGCTAAGAGAATTCCAGAAATTATCAACAGATTGTTTACATCCAAAGTTAGAAGGTTGGTCTCGCTGGCTAGGTATATGGCTATGAAAGGAAAAAACATGAGCAGGCCATAACTACTGGCACTGCGTACATCGGCAACCTTTGAAGATACAATTATGCTAAATAAGATGCTTAAGACAGCGGCAATCGGCAACAAAACCAGCAACAATACTCCGAGGGTCCAATTCGGGTAGAAGTAGTAACCCAGCTTATCAAACGATACGTGGTTCATACCAAACATGAAGACCACTGAGGCGGCATACATAACAATTAAAGTTGGTAACAACGCAGAGATTGCTTTCCCAAGTAAGATTTCGCCATCGGTGAGAGGCGTTGCCAGAAGCGGCTCGAGGCTTTTTTCTACTTTCTCACCGACTATACTGTAAGAAGCAATGCTTAGGGGAATAAAGGCGGCTCCGATGATGAAAAAAAAGGAAAATGAATTCATCAGATTGGTAAGGTTAGTTGCAGTGATTTCGGCATTTCGTGCCTGAGCAAAATTGAGCACTAGTGGAAAAATGATAGATATTATAATTGGGAAAGCGACGATGGGGTACCAGATGTTTTTTTGTTTACTAAATACCTTAAAGTCTCTAGTGGCTACAAGCCATGCCTTTGAGAGTCTCATACTTCTTTCCTCACAAGTTTTAGGTAGGTATCTTCCAAGTCGGAGCCAACTACGTCTACAGTTCTGATGTGTCCACCTGCTAAGACGATAGCTTCTACCACAGGCCAATTCTCTTTATCGGGGTCTTGAACATTAAAGGTTAAGGTGTTAGTTTCACTGGATAGATTTTTGAGCGGCATATTCTTTAACGCTTTTAAAATGGGGTCGGTGATTTGCTCGAGTTTAATAACGGTTTTTCTGTTACTTACCGACTGTTCCAGTTCCTGGGGTGTTCCAACCGCTGTAAGTACAGTGTTTATGATGCCAACGCGGTCGCAGATTCTTTGTGCTTCGTTGAGATTGTGTGTGTTTAAGAAAATGGTCTTCTTTTCGCGTTTTAGTTGAAGAATGAAATCTCGTACTGTTTTTGATGCCTCGGGGTCAAGATTTGCGGTGGGCTCATCTAAGACCAGTACTTGGGGGTCATGGATCAGTGCTCTGGCTATGGCAAGCTTTTGTTTCATACCCTTTGAAAAAGTCCAAACTAAAACATTTCGTTTCTCCCAGAGCCCCAGCATCTCGAGAAATCGTTTAATGTTATCTTTTCTCTGTGTTTCGGTGCAATCATATATTTTCCCATAAATGTCAAGGTTGTCATATGCAGTAAGGTGCTCGGAGAGTCCCACATTGTCAGGTACCAATCCGATAATTTTTCTGATTTTTAATGAATCTGCTTTGTTGCCTATTTCGTAACCACCTACGGTTGCAGTTCCACTGGTCTTAGATATCAGACAACACAGCATACGTATGGTGGTGGTTTTTCCTGCACCGTTTGGTCCCAGAAAACCAAAGACTTCACCGTCGTTTACATGAAGCGTCAGGTTGCCTACAGCTGTTAAAGACCCAAATTTTTTGGCAAGGTTATTAGTATCAATCAAGTTAACATTACCAGACTATTTTGTAAAAACAACCATATTTTGATGGGCACAATCAAGTATTTAAACATAAATCCAAAGAGTTATATCAAGTAAATATATAACCTTCAGAATATACCGGTTTCAACTTTTCTGGAGAACAAAACAACCTATGCCTTGCGCACTATTGATTTGTTGTCTAAAATTGGGTTAGATACGTCTCAAAATTCTTTCGATCCTTTAAACATTGAGAACAAACACAGCTAAACGGCAGATTTTTAGTGGTACACAATTCGAGGTAGTTGCAACCCCGGCATGAAAAATCTTTGCCGCAACGGATACAACTCTGCAGAAAAACCACATCATCTTTCAAAATGTCACTGATGGTGTCGATGACTTTTTCGATGTTATTGTAGCTCTTAATGGAGAATAGACCTGCATTACGGTCGTAGTCTAAGCCCAGATGGATGAGATTAACAAATTTTTCTTTCTCCACCCGTGGAAGCTTAAACCCTTTACCGTTTAAAACAATTGTCATTCTCAGTACCTGCCCATTTTTATTAGGAAATCGACTTCTTCAGGGGTGAACTTGAACCAGCTCACAAGGGGACTTTTGGGTTTCTTTTGCAACATTGCTCTGATGTAGGGTACGAAGTCATGTTTGGCGGTTTTGTGGCTGACATGACATTGCGCCCCGATTTTGCCGCATATTGCATCTAACATAGTGCGTTTACCCTTGGTCCAAAACAGGGTAATGATGCGTATGGGGGGTGTGACAAAGGTGAAGGATTTATAGGATTGGGGGTTAACTGCTGAAGCGTGAGCTAGGTCGTTGTAGAAGTATTTGAGCAGATGCCAGTTTTCAGTACCGATACGACCCCTAAACAAATCGGCTTTGGATACATAGTTGTAAGCTTTGGCAAGTTCGGTGAGATCGGGGTAGCGTTTTGGGAGATTATCGCTAACTGAGAGCAAAAAATCGTCATAGTCAATGTTTGAGAATGCCAGCATAGCTGAGGTTTCGGCGATGCTTTGTGCAGAAAAATATCGTCTAAGGGTTTCATCTAGACTTGTATCTTTGTTGCGTGAGGTGAGCATCATTGTGTCTTGAAGACTTAGATGGTGGTTTTCTTCACCTAAACTCTGCAGGTCATTTATAGCAGAGCGTACATCACCTTTGCTGTTCTGTGCAATACGCTCAAGCGCTTCAAACTCTGCGGTTACATGTTCTAATAAACAAATTTTTTGTAACAGGGCAATTATTAGAGGGATACGAACTTGCTGGAACCGTATTAGTAGACATTCTTTTTTGAGGGGACGTAATTTTTCGATGTCGGGATCATTTGCGGCCATGATAACAGGTACGAGGGAGTCTTCGATGATTTTTAGAATTGCGCTAACTCCGCCGCGGTCTTCGTTGCCGGCGATGCCGTCGACTTCGTCAAGAAACAGTACGTTGCCGTTTGTTTGGGCGTTTTCTGTAAAGTTATCTAGTGCCTTGTAGGATGTGGCGGGTTTGGCAACGGCGTTAATGGCTTTTTCGGAACGGGTGTCGCTGGCATTCATTTCAATAACAGAAAAGCCCAGTTCTCGTGAAGCGGCCAAAACCAGTGCGGTCTTGCCAACTCCGGGGGGTCCATAGAGCAGTACTGCTTTTTTGTTGTGACGTTTGTTTTTGAGCCATTCAATAAATAGGGCTTTTGCTTCGTCGTTGCCAGTTACGGCGTCAATTTTTTTGGGGCGGTATTTTTCAACCCAGAGCAGGTTATTTTGCGTCTGCATAACTTTCCTCTATGCCCTTGCCAAATTTGGCAAATTGCGCAAGTAGTGCGCTTAGTTGGATGTCGCTGTTGGCACCTTGAGTGAGACGATAATCATATTCGCCGATGACTCCAGAGAGGTCTGCTTTTTGTTCGGCGGTGAGGTCACTCATTTTAAAGATTTCACGTTGGACTTGACGGATGATCTCAGTGCCGCTAAAGCCAAAGTTGCCCATGATGTCATACATGGTTTTACGGGCGTCCATAAAGTCGCCGTAGAGGGCTTTACGTATCATTTTTTGTACTTGGCTGGGGCTGGCTTCGCCGATGACCAGTGATACGGTTTTTTCGTCTATTACGCCTTCTTTGTATGCTGAGGCGGTTTGTAGTGAGTTTATGGCGTGGCGCAGGTCGCCTTCGGCAAAATCGACAATACGATCGGCGGCTTCGGGGACTAATGTGGTGCCTTCTTTTTCTGCGATGCAGATGAGATGTTGCTTCATGGCTTCTTTGTCGACGCGGCTGAAGCGGAATATGGCACATCTGCTCTGGATGGGTTCGATGATTTTGCTGGATTGGTTACAGATGAGTATGAAGCGGCTGGTGCGGCTACCAATTTCCATGATTCGGCGTAGTGCAGTTTGTGCGGGGCCGGTCATTTGGTCACATTCATCTAGGATGATTAGTGCAAAGGGAATATCTTCGCCAAAGCCTGTGCGGCTGTAGCGGCTAAAGTCTTTGATGCGGTCTCGAACGGTATCTATACCTCTCTCATCGGAAGCGTTGAGTTCGAGAGTGAAGTTTTTCCAGTTTGCACCATATAGGGTGTGGGCGATGACAAGGGCAAGGGTTGTTTTGCCTGTGCCAGGAACACCTGCAAACATGAGATGTGGCATTGTTTTGGGGTTTCTCATAAACGCCTGAAGGCTTTCTACGATGTCTTTTACGCCGACGACTTCGTCAAAAGTTTTAGGGCGGTACTTTTCAACCCACATGAGTGCTTCTTCGTTAACTGCCATTAAATCATACCTTCACAATAATGCAATACAATAACCGCAGCTATAATTAATTTAACTTTTCTCTAAAGACCCAACTGAGCACCGTTTGTATGTGATAGCATACGCTGGTTAATTAGCGATTGTAAAAGAAACCGTAGAGGATTGTTAGTTGTGTATTGCTGGTGTTGTTATCTTAGTTTGCTTCCTTCTGTGATGTCTTTCTCAGGTTGTAGAACTGACACGTTGCCTGCTTCATCTTCGGCGGCTAAAATCATGCATTGTGATTCAAGTCCTGCTATCAGTCGGCGCTGTAGATTTAGTAGAAATAAACATTTTTTGCCGGTTAGTTCTTCGGGTTTGTAGAATTTTATCAGTCCTGCGATGCATTGGCGTTGCTCTGAGCCGAAGTCTACTTGGATTTTGATGAGTTTTTTGCTTTCAGCAACTGCTTCGGCTTCGATGATTTTGCCGATTCGTAAGTCAAGTTTTTCAAAGTAGTCAAAAGTTATTTCTTCTGCCATTGAATCACGCTAAACCAGTTATTACGGTTTTGAGATATTTACTTTGCTGTCCCTAACTCGAGCATTTGGTTGTCAGTTTATAACTATAGGGCACTGGAGGCCGTGTTGGTATAGTTGATGGACAAACTATAGAGAGGAGATATTTTGGGTATGAGTCATGTGGGTTTGAGTTTAGTTTTTTGTTTGTTTGGGTTTGGTTTTGGGCAGGGGCGTTTCGAATTTTTTGAGAAGGTCTTCGAGTGTTTTGCGTCGTACTTCAAGGGTGATATCGCCGCGGGTGGTTTCGATGATGCGGCGTGCGATGTCAGATTTGTGGCGTAGTCCGGGAACCAGCATGTAGGCTTCGTCGAGTGCTAGTAGTTGGATAAAGATTTGGTCCATGATTTCGAGGCATTTTACGGCTTTTTCGACTTCGCCTTCTCGCAGGTAGTCTAGTGCCAGGCGTCTGCATTCACCGATAACGTCTGCTAAGCCTAAAATATAGTCGACTGGTGGTACCCTGATCTCAGAGGGAGTAACAAACCGGTCGGTTTTAACCAGTGTGAGCAGGATGTTTGCTTCGGAGTATTCTTGTAGTGTTGCGCTAAACATGCCGCTGTAGATTATTTCAGGGTATTCTTTAGCTTGTTCTTGGAGGTTTGTAATGATTGTTTGGGCATCATTGAGCATTTTTTGGGCGTTATCGAATCGTTTTTGGTGTAGAAGCAGAATGGATTGTTTTGAGAGACTGGCAGCTTTGCGCATGTATTCATGTGCGTCCTCACGAATTTTGTTTTTAGTTGTGAGTTCGGTTTTGACTTGCTGAATAATGTTTTCTATAGAAGACAAATTGGCACCAAGTAGTGTAGTGGGCTGGTTGTTTATTTACCATATGTTCACCTACAGGGCCGGGTTTTTCTTGTTGTTGAGTTTAGTTTGTAGGGTTTTTGGTTTGGGTGGGTTTTGGTGGGTGTTTGTTGGGTTGAGGGTTAGTTCATTTTTTTTATCCAGACGGCTATGATGCTTAATGAGCTGATCAGCGGGATGAAAATGGCGGTTATAATGGCCCATTGGAGTTCAAGACAGAGGTTATTGTTGGCTGTGGTTGCTGTTTCTGCTGTTGTTGATGTGGTGGCATATGTTAGGGGTATTAGGCCGCAGGATATGGCTGTGGAGAATAGCACAACGTCGGTTATGACGATAAACACTATCAGAGCGATTACCTTTGTCATGTTACTCACGACATATTGTTTATTTTTGGAGGTTTAAAACTAATTCCACATCAAGAATATTTCTAAACCCACAGCATATCTGCATATGTAATATACCACATGTGTTTGGCACTGACAAGCATCGATAAGAAAACAGCAACAAAACACCTGCCAAAAAACAATAAAACTCAACACTCAAAAATCAGCTAGATAAAGAAAAAATTAAAGTCAAGTTTCTTGCGGCCACTTCTCAACCAAAAGTTTGCTGTCACCAAGCAAAAAACTCACTTTGACAAATATGGTATCAGCACCCTTAAACGGAAACATGCTGTCTTCTGCTAAATCTTTAGGCAGATAAACTAGATATTTACCGTCTTTTCGTCGAAACAGTCTGCCTTTCCCTTCGTTTACCATTATACTTACCGCTTGGTTTACTACAGCATAAGGGCAAAACTTGGGTATTTAAAATTTATTGCAAACAATCCGCCTGCCAACTTTCAATCAGCTCTTTCCCACTTGTATAGCCTTCTCCAATCGGCTCAACAAAACCACACGACTCTCAGGTGCCTCATTGATAATTCTATAACCGGTTTGCTCAGCAAGTTTTTGGGCGAATTCTCTGACTTCGCCATGTAGAGGCATGCGATCAAACCCCAACCGCAAATTCGAGAACCCAATATGCATGTATGCTTTAGCTTCGATGTAGGTTGGCTGCGCTTTCTCTATGAGTTTAGCATACCCCTCCACTTCAGCCATGTTGTAATCCTTTACCATAGTCATACGTGTGACTGTAGGGCAACGAAAACTTTTGAGCAACTCGAGGGTTTCATTGAGTTTTTTCCATGCGGCTGGGAATTGGGGTCGACAGATTTTGTTGTAAACCTCCTCGTTTGGAGCACAGAGTGAAACATAGAGCTGGGTGGGTTCTTGACTGAGCTGGGAGAGTTTCTGGGGCAGGTTGCCATTGGTTACCAGAAAAGTAGTTAATCCTCTTTGATGGAAAGTGCTCAGTAAGTCGCCTAAGGGTGCATAGAGGGTAGGTTCACCTGTGAGGCTTATAGCAACTTGATTGGGACGCATGGCCTCTTGGAATTTGCGCCAATCAGTCTTTTCATTGCCCTTATAACCTGAGATAATTCGTTCTTGGGCTCTAAAGCACCCCTCCACAATCTGCTCAGGTGTGTCCTTGTTGGGATTGTGCATTTCATCCCAGTGAATTTGCATGTCACCGCTTTGAGCCCTCCAGCAGAATAGACACTGCTGGGTACAATAATACAGCGAAGGTGTCATCTGAATACAGCGATGACTTTGGATACCGTAGAATTTTTGTTTGTAACAAGGACGATTGTTAACTATTGACTCATAGAGCCACTTGCATCGTTTCACTGCAGAGTTAGCACCAATTAGGTGATACTTTTGTTTTTTAAGCGCCGATAGAAGCGGAGATGCAGAGGGGTCTTGCAAACTAGTTTCACCGTTTGCTCTGTTATAGTTACGGTCTTTTAAAAAGACCTGCGCCGAAAACTACATTTAATGGCGAATCTTTTGTTACTGCAGGCAACCATTTGGGGTGCCCTTGAAATGTTAGATGACAAAATTTAAAATACAATGTGACCTAACATCAGTATTAACTAGTTCAGGAGAGCAAGAAAGGGTTGAATAAGAAATTCACTACATTCACCATCCTGATTCTCATGCTTTTTGCCGCTTTATCGGTGGCACCTTTGGGAGCTCCGCAAAACTTGGAGGTAAATATCTATCAGATAACTCCCAACTCTGCCAGCGGACCATCAGGATCAAGTGTAAATATTTTAGGCACCCTCGTCAACCCAAACGCATCCTACCAGATCATACTGGGAAGATCTATTGTTGCCAGCGGCATCTCGGAGGGCTACTATATAAACGCCAATTTTACGGTTCCTGAAAGTCCAGTAGGACGATATGCACTCATACTACAAGAAGTAGCAACCAACCGTAACTCAACCAAACATTTCACAGTTTCCATAGGCTACAACATCGACATAGCCCAACCAACAATAATAGAGGGCGATAGCATAACCTTTAACGTATCAGTTACCGCGGGTAGCCTTGGCGTTAACTATTATGCAACAGTTGATGTGATTTTACCCAGCGGCACAACCCATACAACCAACGTAAACTTGGGCACCATTAACCAAAAGGGCACTGCAAGCACCCAAGTTAGTTTCCCAAGCAACAATTTTTCACCCTCCAACGGAGCAATCGACTACACCGGTACCTACACCATAAAATTCAACAACACCCTAGCCCAAAACCAATTCAGCGCACACATTCTAGATTCATCGGTTTATCACAGAGGAGAAACCGCCAAAATCCATGCCACCGCCTACCAACCTAATCAAGCAGCGACAATAACATTTAGCAGCCGCGACACTACTATAGAAACACTCCAAGTTACAGCCTCCGCAGAGGGCATAATAAGCACTACTTGGATTATTCCCGATAATGTTGCCATCGGAAGTTACAGTGTAAAAATCACACCTCAAGACAAACAAAAAACTATACAAGACCAACAGACTTTCACAGTCCCCGGACATCAAATAAAGGTACAAGTCATCAACCTCGCAGGCAAAGTCGTACCCGATGTCTTAGTTAGAGCCACTGATTCAGCGACTGGTACAGTCTTCAGCGCTGTAAGCGGTTTAGATGGTATCACAGCCTTTAGGCTTGAAAATGGTCCCTTTAGCTTAACTGCCACATGGAAAGACATCAACATAGGGCAATCAAACATAATTATCTCAGGAGAAGAAACCTTTCCGCTACGCTGTCAACTAACTGATACCATAATTACAGTTAAAAACGCCGCCGGCGTCACCATACCCTTTGTAGACCTAGACATAACATACAATTACCAAGGAAACACCAACTCAAAAAGTGACAGCACAACGGGCCGAACAGACCACACAGGCCAATATACTCTAACATCTACCTTAGCTGGCGCCACCTACACTGTGGATGCTTCACTCTATGGTCATATATTTAACGCAGGCAACAATACCTTTAGCAATCGCATTGATCAAGTCGTTGCGCATTTTGTGATTGACTGCCCCATTCAAAACGTTTCCATAAATGTTAGCGGATATAACTATAAAGCCATACCCGAGGCGCGCATAGAATTTGTGGAATGCTCAAACGGACTCTTTTATTCAGCAACAACTGACAACCAAGGTAACACGGCGGCACAAATAACCTTTGGAATGTATCGCATCAGAGTATACAGCGGAAATGCCCTAATCAACGAAACCACCACAGAGATCTTTGGTAATAGAGAGCAACAAATCCGTTGTACACTCTATGGCATTCGCCTCTCTGTTTCAGTCGTTGATTTCTGGGGATCCTCTATTCCAAACACCGAGGTAACCCTCAACGGACCTACAAGAACCTCAGCTATTACCCAAAGCAATGGCATAGCAACCTTTGACAACATCATCGGCGGCCATATACAAATAATCGCCCAACACCAAAGCAAATCGGAGGCATCACAAGCCATAACAGTAAATATTAACGAACCTGCTACGGTTCAAGTTAAAATAGACAAATACACATCCCTTGGAGGCCTGCTTATGCAAACAAGCACACTAATTACTATCGGTATAGTATTTGCGGCTTTATTTGGGTTCATCACAGTCGAAGTCTACCGACACCGAAAAATTCATAGCGTAACACCTAAAGCAACAACTTAGATTTCGACTCTTTTTAGAAAAAAGTTTATAGGCTTCCAAGAAACAATACACATCCAATAACTAAAACGTGTAATATTTTGACTCCTGAGGTGTATCCTGTTGGCTCAAGCAAAATCTTGTTCTCCAACATGCCAATCTTTCAAGTGCGGCAAAAATGCAGCAATTTTCCGAAGAGATTCAGTTTGGTGCAGAGATGGAGAGGAACCCTGCAACGTGGCTAAGTGTACATATTCAATGTGCTTTAAACGACGCTTGCTTCCGGGTGCAATCTGCGGTGAAACCGTCCGGCGAAAAACAGCCGAACATGATTTAGACGACGACTTTTACAAAGATGAGGACAATTCCTCTGCCTCTGTGAAACTCAAAGGAAAAGCCCTGCGTAAACTCGGAGACCAAGACTACTATTAAAAATAGAAACAAACAAAAATTTATTTGCCCGTGCTAAGCACGAGTACCTTCTCTCTATTTTGATTGAACCCGTTTAACTACCGGAGGTTTAACCTTCTTTAATATACGGTATCCACATATGATGCATTTGATTTCTCCGCCGCGGAGTTCAAGTTCTTCGGAAGGGACACGCGAACCGCATCTCATACATTCGTAAACAATTCCTGATTTTTCCATGCGTAAACGCCTGTTCCTACAAAGAAAAGCAATCTACTTTTAAACGTTTCCAATAGCATTATGCAGAGGATAAGCAATTGAGAGTACGTCTTAGAGAAAAACTTGCAAACCAGCTACCACCCGACGCCTTAAGCCGCGTTTACAGCTCTTTTGATATAGTCGGCGATATAGCTATCATCAAAGCCCCCAGCAATCCATCCGACGCACAAATCGTTGCAAAACAGATCATGGAAACGCACAAAAAAATTCGAACCGTTTTTTCCCAAACCAGTCCAGTTGAAAACACTCATCGCATCCGAAAACTCACATTACTATTAGGCGAAAACACTACTCTGGCCAACCATAGAGAAGCAGGATGCAACTTTAAAGTGGACGTAGAAAAATGTTATTTTTCACCCCGGCTATCCCATGAACACCTACGGATCGCACAACAAATTTCAACAGAAGAAACCGTGGTTAACATGTTTGCGGGGGTGGGCTGTTTTAGTGTAATAATCGCCAAAACAGCACCAAAAACAAAAGTGTACTCCATAGACATCAACCCCACAGCATATCAGCTCATGGCTGAAAACATACAAATCAACAACGTCAAAGACAGCGTTTACCCCTTACTTGGCGATTCCAAAGAACTTGTGGAAACCCAACTTCAAGGCACCGCCGATCGTGTGCTGATGCCCCTGCCTGAACTAGCCCTTCAATATCTGCCCACTGCTGTATCGGCACTCAAAAAAACAAACGGGCTAATACACTACTACGATTTTGAACATGCTACCAGACAAGAAAACCCAGTTGAGAAAACCCAGCAAAAAGTCGCAGAAACGCTTGACAAGTTAGGCGTCAAGTACAGGTTCAAATATACCCGTATCGTACGCAGCACCGGCCCAAACTGGTACCAAACAGTACTAGATATCCAAATTGCACACTAATTCAGAAATAGAGCATAATATAATCGACTGTTGCTACACCTTTTGCGTCATCAACTGCATCTCTGAGTGCTTGTTCAGTATTAACAACAAGAGTAATCAAGTTTTTAGTTGAAGCAAGTTTTAATAACTCAGTATTCAATAGCTACGTGGTTGATTATGAAACGTAAACTCATGGAAATCCTTGCCTGCCCCATAGACAAACACCATCCTTTGGACCTCCATGTCTTTGAAGAAAAAGATGAGATCATAGAAGGCTTAATCATCTGCTCTCAATGCGGACGCTGGTATCCCATCCGTGATGAAATCCCCGAAATGCTCCCTGATGAGTTACGCAAAGAATCTGAAGACCTGCCATTTCTAAAGAAATGGAAAGACAAAGTACCTCAACAAACCGTCTCCGAAGGCAAACCCTTCAACCTAAAATAAACACTGCTCTATTCTATATGCACTACCTTGTTTTTAGCTGAGGACTCCAAGGCAGCAGTTGCCACTTTGAGGGCCACTACACCATCCTCACCAGTTACTAAGGGTTTCTTTTTCTCAGTGATGCATTCAACAAAGTGTTGAAGCTCTGCTTTTAGAGGTTCTTGGAAGGGTAAACGCGGTTGGATTGTTTCGGTTTTCTGCTCAATCCAAAAGTCTTGAGTCATGTAATCAAGGCGCATAATGGCATCACTTCCCGTCACTGTCAACGTACGAGTCTTGTAGGGCGTGAGCCAGTTAGTTTCAATAAACGCCGTTCTGCCGCCCTTATAGGTTAACATTATCTGGGCATAGTCTTCAAACTTTTGGATTCTCATACTGCCCATGTTTGCATAAACAAATATGGGCGGCTCATTAAATATGAAATTCATAACATCGATATCATGAATGGCTGTGTCTTTAACAACGCCCACATCACCAATCCGCTCAGGCCACTGTGAAACACGCTTAGCAGTAGCACAGACTAATTCACCGATTTTTTTGTTCTCCGCAGACTGACGAATTTGTTGCAACCCAGGGATAAAGCGCATCAAAAATCCCACTGTTAAATGTAAACCGTTTTCTTTGGCGATTTTTACAAGCTGTTCAGCCTGCGGGGGCGTGGTCGCCATAGGTTTTTCGACTAAGACATGCTTACCGGCATTTAGAACTTTTAGGGCTTCTTGAAAAAGAATAGTTGACCAGGTACAGACGCTGACAGCTTCAATGGATTTATCTCTCAACATCTCGGTGCTGTCGCTGTATGCTTTAACACCATATGAGTCAGCCATGACTTTGGCTCGCTCTGCATTAACATCACATATGGCAACAAGCTCTGTTGAGTCAAGTTCGTTGTAGATTCGGGCGTGATTTTTACCCCACTGTCCTGTGCCGATTACCGCAACGCCTAATTTAGTCATTTTTGGTCAGTTCCTCTTCCGAGTCCAAAGTATAAGAAGCCTTCTATCTCCATCTGTTTGGGATCGAATTTTCCAGCTAAATCCACCACCACTGAAGGTGACTTCATGAGGGATTTGATTTTTTTGAGATTGAGACGACTGAGCTGTTCGGGTTCGCCAAGTATAATGACACAGTCAGCACCTTCCACAGTTTCGTTTAAACTAGTTTTTATGTTGGCTGGTTCAGGGGTTTCCTTTTTAGTCAAGGGATCATAGATTGTGGCTTTGGCGCCTTTCTGCTCAATCAATTTCATAAAGAGGTCACGGGCGGGGGAAGATCCTAAAATGGCCACTCTGCTCCGTCTTAGCGTCTTATCACAACTTCGCAGAGCCTCCTGAGTTAGATTCACGGCGTGTTTAACCATGTCTTCGTTTATCTGTCTTGCCAGAGGGGGCAGTCTTAGCTTGATGTTTAGGTTTTCGGCGTCTTCGAGCAACAAATAGGCGCCGTCGCATTCTTCTCCAACAAGGGTTGGTCTAGAACAGGGCATGTTGAGGTTTAGGGCATCTAGAACCTTAAAGTAGTCAGTGTTGGCATTTTCGCAGAAAACTGCAAACTCGTTGGTTAGCGCCAAAAGTGCATCCTGTTTTGCAATTGTGAAAAGGGTGGCTATCTCGGCGGTTTTTAGACCCAAAATTTCCTTAACGTTTCCTGAGAGGGGTTTTAGAATAACTAAAGCGGCGCCTAGGCTCAAGTTGTCAGATGCGGCTACAACAGTTAGCTCCAAGGTGGATGTTGGAGTGTTTGTTGGGATTAGGGGGCTGTAGGCTAATCCAAAGTCTTGTCCTGCTTTTAGCCCTGAGGTGTTTTCAAGTATTTCCTTTATTGTTCCCTCAGTAAATCCTACACTTGCGATGCCGCCATAGATTACAAGGGTTCCGCTGTGAAGGGCGGCTCCAATGTGTTTGCAGGTATTTACTAACTCGGTATAGTTGTTTTTTTTCTGTTCATCGATCTTTGCTGTGAGGGTTATAATTACTATATCGCTTTGAGAGATTGTTTTTTTTAGTTCGCTTGTAACGTTAATTTTTTCTTGGTTTATGTGGCTTTTGAGTTTAGCTTCTGCTTCGGGCATAGGGGGGGCTGTTTTTCCTTTTGCGGCTCTCTTTACAATGCTGGCATCAGCATCGGTGCAGACCACATTAAATCCTGCATCTGCAAACATGTTGGCATAAAGGATACCTTTGTGTCTGCAACCCACAATTGTAACAAGGTATTTTGAGCGTTTTTCAGGGGTGTCTATTTCTTGGGGGGTTAGATGCAAGACTTGTGGCATGCGCTATCACGTAGTTAAGTATAGGTTGAGAGGCTTAAATTTTCTTGTATTTCTATTTGTGGTTGGACTAAAATCAGAGGTTTCACCTTGTTGTTTGAGATAACATGACTCCTTCAGCCCATTAAGCTACCGATAGAAAACGGCGTAAACATTAGGGAGATAAAAGCTGTGGAGTAAAATCTTGTCATACTCAGAGAAGCAGGCAACAAGTGAAGAATTAACGGAGGATTATCTTGAGGTGTCAAAAGCTTATCCAGTATACTTTTCTAACGTTTATTGTACCGCTACATCTTTAGCATACTACATAACATTAGTGCATACTATCTGATATGTCAGATGTTTAGCAATCAGGCGCAGTGAAATAACTTGCCAAAAAACTAAAAAACAGGATTTAAGAGAGTTAAAGAAGGATGTCAGAAATGTTTAGTCAGTCCACCCGTCTTCAAGAAGGTTTTTTAGCATATTTTAATAAGCAAATTGAATCAAATATTATGAGTTCTGAAGAAGCTAACAAAATAATGAACAAAACTCTTGAAAATATAAACAGTTGGTTGCAGGACAGTTCAATTTCGGATTCAACAAAAGAAGGGATAAAACAAGCTATAGAGCAAGAGCGATGGTCTGATCTTGTTTATGCGTTTTGGCAGGAAGTAACTTTTGGTACAGGCGGCATTAGAGGCCGTGCCGCACTCACTGAATCGGACCTAAAACTGCTTGCCTCAGAGGGATTGTCCGCAAAAATTTTGAAAGGACCCAACACCATTAACGACGTAGTTTTTTCCAAAATTACCATGGGTGTAGCTAGATATATGGAAAAACGCGGAATGAAAAACGTGGTAATCGGTTACGATAGCAGACTTAGAGGTAAAGATTTTGCGGAACTTGTTGCAAAAATCTTTATCTCAAAGGGCATAAAAGTTCACCTATTTGACGAACCAACACCCTATCCCGAACTATCTTACGCTGTAACATTTCTCAGAGCCGACATAGGAATAGAGATCTCAGCTAGCCACAATGACAAACGCTATAACGGATACAAAATCTGCACAGTAACAGGGGCATCTCTTAACCTCAATCAAAGAAAAGAAATAATCGATGAAATTTATGGAAATAAAAACAACAAAGAAGAGACACCAACAGAACTGATTAATCTCAAAGAGGCCCCAACTGAGTTCCTTGCATATTTAGGCGGCGATAAACCCCTATTTGACATAGGCAATCATTCATACACTAATTTACACAAGGAATATTTAGGGCACATAAAAGAATTCATTTTACGCCTAGAAGCGGTAAAGGAAAACTTGACAAAAGTCCACATAGGTTATTGTGCATATTACGGCAGCGGACACAAACTAGTCCCCTGGCTACTTAAAGAAACAGGGTTTAGCAATATCCAAATTGTTTCAGAAATGAACACACCAAACGGGTTGTTTCCTGCATTTAAATTAACCGAACTACCCGATCCAGGGTTTATTGGCTCTGCTGAAAAGGCATCAGCAGAATTCAAAAAAGAACACGGTGACCAAGCCTTTGAAGCACTCGACATGTTTGTTGGTACCGATCCAGATGCTGACCGAATGGGCTTAACAATAAACATACCCAAAACCAAACGTTCAGCAATTAGCGGCGACTGGAAACTACTCACAGCCAATGATCTTTGGACCCTAGTTTTATGGTATAGGCTTTCTGCGATTGCTGAAAAAAATGGCGGCAGGATTCCTGATGCTGTTCATAAATCAATTATAAAAAGTCATGTTACAAGTGAAGCTTTACGCAGAGTTGCAAAAAAGTTCAGCATTGACTGCGAGGGCACTTGGGTGGGTTTTGGGTTCCTTGCTGAAAAGATTATTGAGGAGTGGGAACAAGGACGAGCCAATCTGGGCGCTTTCGAAGAAAGCAACGGCTTCACGATAGGAGGGGCTAAACCACAAAAAGGAGAGTCATTGGGTCAAGGAGGACACACCTTAGAAAAAGATGGCACCCTAGCAACTTTGTTGACAGCCGAAATAGCCTCATATGCCAAATCCAAAAAAACCACCTTAATGGATATGCTCAACAGTCTCTATCTTGATCCTGATATTGGTTGTTTTGTAACAATTGAGATAACTCTTCCAGAAGTGGGTGTTTTTGAAGGAGTAGAAGGCGAACTTCTGAAACGAAAGATAATAAAAAACATTGAAAGGATGGCCCAAAAAATTAGCACCGGCGCCACCGTAGATATTGCAGGTTTACCAATTGTGAGAACCGAGACATTTGCCACTGGGAAATACGATGATATTTACTGGAAGGGCTTTCCTGATGAGGGTTTGCGTTTCTACTTTGACAACACCGAAGTTAATCACTTGACAATAAGACCCTCAGGAACAGAAGCGAAACTCCGCTTCTATGTCCAACACAAACTTGAAGGTCTAACTCAAGAAAACATTTGGGACAAAAGAGCAACAGATGATAAATTCGTTGAAGAATTAGCTAGAAAAGCAATCGACATGGTTCAAAATAGGCAATTCTAAACTGAAACTCACAAGACGTCAATAAAAAATTATGAAAAACGAGTTAAATTTGGGAAAAAACATTTGAAAAAAGACACAAATCTCATTTTACACGAAAGGTTTTATAGGCATACGGTTGTACCTTTGCTTTGTCAGCGTCTGAGGTATAGCCATGGAATTTAATGCTAAGACATTTGATCCTGAGGAACTTGAGGCAGCTATTACTTCGATACAAGGACAAGAGGGGATAATTGATTTTTTTGAAAAAATCTGTCCTGCAGAAGGTAATCGTAGCTTTGAATTGGCGATAACAAAATTAGTTAAAAACCGCAGTAATAATGATACGCTAAAAGAATTTGACAGCGTGTTACACAACATCAGATGCACATCTGATACTTCTGATATAATTAAATATGCTGCATTTTATGCTTATGTTGTAGATTGCAGATATAATCGTAAAGAAAAAAATTTCAAGATTATTGAGAATATCTTTGGAACTACTAACCAGTTCAAAAATTATAAATCATATATGCATCTGACATTAGAGTGGTTGAATCGTGTTCACCCAGAGAAGGTGACATCGGTTGATGTTGACAAAGCAAAAGAGGATTGGGATAATAATCCCAATCATCCAGGGATCATCTATTTGTATGGTTCGCTCGTTGCCACTCTATATGAGAATAATCACCAAGAAATTGAGGCTGCAGAAAAACGTGAAGAAAATCTGAAAAAAGCTTATGACGCTGTCACAGTTGCGATAAAAAAGTCGAAAGACATAGATGGAGAAGAGTATACAAAATTTTATAGCGGTAAATCAAGGCTTCTTTATTTGCAAGGAAATTTTAAAGAAGCATTAGATGCAATTGATTTTGCAATTAAACACGAACCACATCGTGAATACAGTACTTCAGAAAATATGCGCAGATTTCTAGATCATAAACTCAAGATACTTATCGCAATCAACGCAAAAACAACTGATAAAATGTCCAAGGTGAATGATGATCTGGATAATCTGCGCAAACAAACGAGTAAAAACATTGAATTTCTCGGTCTTTTCGCCGGTATTATTGCCCTAGTAGTTGGAAGCCTCCAAATGGCCGCAAATCAACCGGCATCAGACGCAATCAAACTTATTATAGTGTTGTTTGGATCTCTTTTGAGTACATATGCTGGATTTGGCATCATTTTGCATGGTTATAAGAAGAAGGAATTTTTGATTCCCAGTATTATTGTGATGGCCCTCGGGCTGTGCATAATAATAGCGGTATTGTTATTTTTGCAAGCATAAAAAGCAAGCAGAAGAAGCATAAATCGAATGGAGACAAGCAGGACTATATGTTTTGCGATATCTCTTTAGCGGGGCAAATTGTTGAGCCGGTACGCATAGAAATGTTTTCGTTGACTTTTGCTTGATCAGCAATTATACAGCCATGGCCTATATCGGCGTGCTTACCTATGCGTGCGCCTTCGCCCACAATGGCCTCATATAAAGTGACATTATCATCGATTTCTGCATCTGCGAAGATAACAGAGTGACTTATGGTGACGTTTTTGCCGATTTTGGTGTTTTGTCCTATAATGGCATAGGGTCCAATGATAGAGTTCTCACCCAAAACCACACTCGGATCTATCGCTACAGGAGGCCTTATTTCAGCTGTTGTTTGGGGGTTTGTTATTGTGTGAGCGATTGAATCTAGGATTAACTTGTTTGCTTCTATGTACTCTTTGGGTTTGCCGATATCTATCCATAAACCATCCATGTGACAGCCCACAAGACGACCGGTTTCAACAATTTGGGGAAAAATTTCGCGCTCAATCGAAACGGCTCGATTCTCAGGAATAAAATCGAAAACCTCAGGGCTCAAAACGTAGGTGCCTGCGTTTATGAAATTGCTTGGCTCCTGACCCTTGGGCGGCTTTTCGATGAAACGCTTAATGCAATCATCCTCGCATAGTTCCACAACCCCAAAACAACTAGGGTCCTCCACACGACAAAGGGCCATAGTGGCAAGGGCATTGGTTTTTTTATGTTTGTTGAGTAGATTTTGGTAGTCTATGTCGGCAAATATATCACCGTTTAAGACTAGAAAGGGTTCGTCATGTCCTAGGAGGGATTCAGCTTTTTTGATGGGACCAGCGGTTCCCAGGGGCGTTTTTGGGGGGTCGATGGAGAAGCGGACTTTTAAGCCGCATTTAGAGGGTTTTTGCTGGCGTATGTAGAACTGGGTTAGTGCGTTGACTGCTAAGATGACTTCGTCTACTCCGTTGTTGGCTAAGCGCTCAAAGGTCCACTGTAGGAGTGGTTTGTTGACTATGGGGAAAAGTGTTTTGGGTCTGCTACAACTCAGTGGTCGAAGTCTTGTGGCAAAGCCGCCGGCTAAAATCAACGCTTTCACAGTTCCACCGGTATAGTAGTATAGCATCTATGTTTATATAAATAAGTAGGAAATACAGCTATTGCAGTAGAGTTTTTGTTGTAAAATTGGGGGGGTTATTCCCACTCGATGGTTGCTGGGGGTTTGTGGGTTACATCGTAGACTACGCGGGTTACCTGTGGGATTTCGTTGGTTATTCTTGTGGAGATACGTTCGAGAACATCATAGGGTAGTTTTGCAAAGCTGGCGGTCATGGCTTCTTTGCTCTCCATGGCACGTACTGCAACCACGTAGCCGTATGCTCGTGCGTCTCCTTTGACACCGGTGGCTTTGGTATCGGTAACTACTGAGAAGTACTGCCAGAGGTTCTCGGCAAAGGTGCATTGTTCAATTTCTTCGCGGACGATTTTGTCGGATTTTTTGGCTATGTGGACTTTTTCTTCGGTGAGAAGACCGATTATGCGTACTGCTAGACCGGGGCCGGGGAAGGGTTGGCGGTTAACGAGTTCTTTGGGTAGTTCTAACATTTTAGCGATTTTGCGGACTTCGTCTTTGTAGAGGTCGCCTAGGGGTTCGAGGATTTTTTTGAATTTGATTTTTTCAGGTAATCCTGCGACATTGTGGTGGCTTTTTATTACATCGCTGTTTTTGCCAGCGCCTGATTCGATGCGGTCGGGATAGATGGTTCCCTGTATGAGGTATTCAGCGCCGGATTGGGCGGCGATTTCTTCAAATACGCGGATGAATTCTTCGCCCATGATTTTGCGTTTGGTTTCGGGTTCGGTTACGCCTCGAAGTTTGTCCATGAAGCGTTTTTGTGCGTCGACAACTATGAGGTGGATGTTGAATTTTTCAAAGGCTGTGCGGATGGCTTCTGTTTCGCCTTCGCGCATAAATCCGTGGTCAACATAGACAGCGGTTAATCTTTCACCTATGGCTTTTGCGGCTAAGGCGGTAGCGACGCTTGAGTCTATGCCTCCGCTAAGACCAATGATGGCACGGCTGTTGCCTGTTTGAGTTCGGAGTTCTCGGATCATTTTTGTGATGAGGTCTTCCATTTGCCAGTTTGGCTGTGCGTGACAGATTTGGAAGATAAAATTTTGGAGCATATGTACACCGTTTTTGGTGTGGATGACTTCGGGGTGCCATTGCAGGCCGTAGATGGGTTTGGTTTTGTGGCGAAATGCTGCAACGGGACAGTTGTCGGTATGGGCTAAGGTTTCAAATTCTGGTGGAGGGGCTATGACGGTGTCACTGTGACTCATCCAAACCTGCTCCTGTGTATTTAACCCCTCTAAAATCCCAACGGGTTTGTCGATGGTGACTTGTGCGGTGCCATACTCTTTGCAGGCTGCTGGTTCAACTTTTCCATTGACTAACTGGGCTAATAGTTGATGTCCATAGCATAGACCCAAAATGGGAAGATTTGTTTCCAAGATGTTGGGATGTAGTTTGGGGGCATTTAGGTCATAAACACTTGAGGGTCCGCCAGAGAGAATTAAGCCTTTGAGGTTGAATTTTTCTCCCAGAGCCGCAACTTCTTGAGGTGAAATGTCATGGGAAACGATTTCGCTGTAGACGCCATGTTCTCTTATTCGTCTACCTATGAGGTGGCAGTATTGTCCGCCGAAGTCTAAGACAAGGATGGTATCGTATTTAGCAGGCATTTAGGATGACTCCGAATTAGTGGAGTTTAGGCTCTAATTTAATATTGCTATCTTTTTTCTGTCAAACCCAAGCCTCTCAGAGGGGTTTGGCATACGACCGCATCTATGAGCTAAACATTTATTAGCGCAACCGTTTGATTATCAAAAGGATGTCCCATAAAGCAGAGTTAAATTGAAAAGATGTACAGGAAGAGATTATTATGGAATTAACCGAAACGGACATAAAAATCCTCAAAGGACTCATAGAGGATGCTCGGTTTAGTAGTCGCCAAATCGCCAAAAACGTTGGCGTATCTGTCGGTACCGTTTTATCTAGAATAAAAAAGATGGAAGATGAGGGACTCATCAAAGGCTACTCAGTCATACTGGATCATGAAAAACTAGGTTTCCAACTAACAGTAGTCACTGAAATAACCGTGTCAAAAGGCAAACTAGTAGAGACAGAAAATGAAATTGCAAAAATCCCCAATGTCTGCGGAGTCTATGACGTCACCGGATCAACCGATGCCATCATCGTTGCCAAATTCAAAAACCGTGAAGACCTGAGCGGCTTCACCAAAAAACTCCTCACAGTACCCTACATCGAGCGCACCAACACCCACATTGTACTAACAACAGTTAAAGAAAACTTCCGCCTACTCTAACCACCACAAATTTTGATGTAATCACAACCGCCAGTAGTAAAATAAAAAATTAAAAATTAATTTGCGGTATGCGATATTTTCTTTTTTTACCAATCCAGTCACCTACAAACCCACCGGCACTATAACTAACAGCAAGACTTGTTATAAAAAAGACATTAGCACCCACATCCAAACTACTTACCTGATCCAATGTCCACTCAATCCCAATTAGCTTCACAAAAGACAACGCAATCAACCAAAAAAGACATCCAAGTACACTCAAACCCATACCGATATAAAACACACGTCCGGCAGTCAAGGGCCGTACTTTGAGCAAATACCCAATTGCTACAACAAACAGAACACCACCCAACGCCGGTATAACTCTTGTAAGCGGAGCATCAAAAGTATACCACCCCACAACAGTGAGTGCGAGCGCAATGACTAAAGATAGACACCAGCCAATTTTCCATCTACGTGACATACCCGGATTTTCAGGTATTTTTGCTAATAGTTCATGAGCTTGTTTGCCCTTCTCGGAGAGCACATATTTGCCCTCATCAGTTTTTTCTAAAAAATCATTTAACACCTTTAAATGATAAGCAAACATACCCGACGTTACATCAAGAGCCGCTATAAACTCATCAAAAGTCAGGGCCCCTTTCTCATTTAACAAAAAAAGCGCTTTTCTATTTGTTTCATCCTTAAAGATTTTGCGCAAAGGCCCCAAATCAGATGACATACAAACAGGCACACGGATAAAAAATATAAATTTTCTGCCTATGACAAATAATTAACAAACAGGTCATTTAAAGCACTTAACCAAGAAATATCACATGATCACTGTTTTACAAGAGTTGACTCTACATAAGAGTACAAGATAGGCAGTTATTGATTCAGAAAAATTACTAAAAAAGGGTTGTTTGGCAGGCTCTGTTGGAGTACTGCAAGTTTTAGTGCGCACTCCATTGGAGCCTGCTTGCCAGTTTTTAGTGATCTGCGTAGGGCTATGGGTGAAGTTTTGTGGTTTTTTTATGTGTTAGGTGTATTGCAGTTATTGCCAGTGCGGTTACGATAGCGCCAAACAGCACCACCAAAGCTGTACCTAACCAGCCTAAACCAAACATAACCGAACCCTCAGAAACAGACTGCGTAACAGAGGGCAAAGGATCCTTAGCCGCTGGAAGCACAGGAACAGGACTAGCTACAGGAGCATTTGTAACAACAGAATTAGAAGAAGCCGCATTAGACGCAGTCTTACTAGAAGTATCCGAGGAGGAGGTGGAGCTTGAGGATCCGCTGTTTGTAGACTTGTTCTCATCATTCGAGACTGCTGGAGTAGTTGCTGAAGAGTCAGTTTCTGTTTGAGAATCAGAGTTTTCCTCTATGGCTTTAGTGTTGGGGTGTTTGGTGTGGGTTTTGTCGTTGCATGGAACGTTTGGGTTATTGTGGTTTTGATCTTTGCAACAATCCTGTGGTCTGCAATCTGGTTTTGGGGTGCATGGGGGTCTTGTTGGAGTACAATCAGGCTTAGATGTGCATGGGGGCGGGGTTGGAGAACAATCAGGCTTAGGAGTACATGGGGGTCTTGTTGGAGTACAATCAGGCTTAGATGTGCATGGGGGTCTTGTTGGAGTACAATCAGGCTTAGGAGTACATGGGGGTGGGGTTGGGGAGCAGTCGGGTTTGGGTGTGCATGGGGGCGGGGTTGGAGAACAATCAGGCTTTTTTTGCTCAGTGTTCTGATAGATTATAGTTACATGACTGCCTGCTTGAAGA
>Ga0123354_10001978_pt1 | contig 26256 bp, 22 predicted proteins | sample TergutLab28metaG_2_FD_97872 | JGI IMG/M metagenome (GOLD analysis project Ga0123354, IMG submission 97872) | Labiotermes labralis P4 segment gut microbial communities from Petit-Saut dam, French Guiana - Lab288 P4 | ecosystem: Host-associated > Arthropoda: Insects > Digestive system > Gut ...
CCATCGTCTCGTGGACCAATGGGACACTTGTTTCAACCAACAAGGAGATTATGTGTAGACAGTATGTGTTACACAGATATTGTCTATGTACCACTCTTCAATTTATAATATATACATGCATTTAAACTAAATAAACCTTTGCATAAATTTATCAGTCCCACTTTCACTTGGGCATGCCTTATACATAATTATGATTTTTTAAATTGTATAATATTGATTGTTGACTTACATTGGTAATGTATGGTGTTAAATGACTTGTTTAATTTCAAGTAGCCCCTCAGGCTGTATGATGGACTAAAGAAATGCATATATGTGTGTGTATCATCTCTGACCTGGTTCATATCACCATCGCATTAAGTCTGACTTGCTTCATGTGGTCCCCTACACGAGATTGTTAATGACTATTAACAATAATAATGAGATTAATTCTGTCTGAAGCATAGGATTCCACTAAGGTAAAGGCATTACCAGTTATACACTCAACCATTTCCACTGCTAAATGCAGCCAAAAATACAATCGTACTCATGAGAACACCGCAAGACTACAAACATGCCAGTGTATAAGCATTTGAAGTAACAGTTCTGAATATTGATGTATATGATTGCTATATACTGATACATTATCAGTAAGAATAACTCTGTAGCCTTTGTGGGGGGGAAAAAAATGTGTTTTCTTTATACAGAAGATTTTTTGAACCTGTTCGATGCAGTCTTCCATGTGCACAAAATGTGCTACATATTGAGTCAGCATTTTATCCGTGTTCGTTGGACTAGCAACATCTATGGAACATATTTAGAATTAGTTCCCAATTGATGATGGTGAAGTCCCTGTAGACTCTGTGCTGTCATGTAGGAGGAGTGGGGGCTTTGTTCCACTCATTCTTAAATTCATCACTAGATGCAGATGAGTGTTTAGTGAATAGTGAGCTGATTGGGCCCCAGAGGCGGCCTGGATGTTTTGGAGAAGCGATAAATCATGTTCCTCTGCCAGGATTTGAACCCTGCAATTCCCAGACCGTAGGAAATAAAACGAAGTGTATGGTTGGGCATCTGTTAAATTAGTGCTATTCCACCTGTGTGTTGCAAGTGAAACACACTGCAATACCTCTGTAGGCGTATTATGAGTGGTTGATAACGAGCAGATTAATGAGGAACTGGAACACCAGATCACTAACCACTGGTTTCAACATGGAGGACTTTTGTACTAATTGTGTATTTTTTTCACAGCACCCTGGACATATGTAAGAAGCTCTTCATGTCACATACTGTTAAATGTGATTTGTGCCAAAACATATTTTCACTCAAACCAGTTTTCTCCATGAAATGCAGGAATTGTTCAGGTGACATCCTCTAAACTATATTGCACAGTGTGTATTCCATTTATTGATTCAGCAGACACCCTTTTTGTTGCTTTTATCCGTAGCCATCATAAAACTCACTCGATATTCCCATAATGTACACACAAATAATTCTTCAAGTAGGCCAGTAATTTGTAGTATGTTTCTAAAATACGCTACTTGACTACTTGGAAGAGGTAGGCATAGGTGTGCAGACGGTATTAAAGTGGGTGTTAAAGAAATCGGTTGGTGTGGGAAGGACTGAATTGATGGTGGCCAAGGATAGGGATAAGTGGCAAGCTCTTGTTCATGCAGTGATAAATCTTCAGTTTTTATATAAATATGGCCGCCCTAACCATAATTCTCTTTCGTTTCCAGGAGTTTGAACAATGCAGGCAATGTATGTATAACGTAACATCGAGGCGTGTTCTTGTAACAGTTGTTGCAGAGGAAAAGCAATAAGTATTACATATTGTTAGTGTGTGTGTAGCCTTAGTTATCCAGTATGCAATGCCCATGCACCATATTGTCATGTGTGGCCTGTACAGTGTTTTTTTGACATTGTCTCATAAAGGGCATGACTTTTGGAAAAAAGTTATTGAACGTAAAATGTGTGTTTTGATTTTCTCTACGTCTTCTGTCTGAAAGATTTCTCATTTCAGGAAGAACTGAGCGAGGTATGATAAAAAATGTATATTGGTTTTCATGTTAAGTAACCATTATTCTTGTCAGATTTTAATAAAATTTGAATTTTCTTTACAGGTTTTCGAAAAATACTCAATCAAATTTCATGAAAATCCGCCCAGTGGGAGCTGAATTGTTCCTTGTGGACAGACAGACAGGCATGAAGCTAACAGTTGTTCTTTGCAGTTTTACGAACGCTTAAAAAAAAACGAAGCCTATTAATGAATGGATGCAGGATCTGGTAGGTGAGGGTAAGCAGTTACCTCTAGTGGGGAAGTTAAGAATGAGTGGAGCTGCACCTCTTTCCCCCCCTCCCTACATGCCTTCATGGCATGAACAAGGACAGTTTTACCTTTTCAGACATATTCGCATAGTCATGAAAAGCACCTGTTAGTTTTCGTCTTGTCCGTCCGTCTGTGCGCATGTTTCGGTGCGGCTTCCAATGGACATTTTCTGTGATATTTGATACTGGAAACTTTCTGTGAGAATCTTTCGAGAAAATCCAAATATGATTAAAATGTAGGAAAAAATATTGGGCAGTTCACATGAAAATGTAATACGTTTTATTGTTGTCGGCAACATTATACGCCACACGCGTGCGCTATTTCTGTGAACGGTATCAGGCCATTACGAAAGCGAGGAGGCGTAAACGTTATGCGAATGGGCGACAGTGTTGACGTTAATATTTCCATTCCCAATCTTGTTTGTATTATGATTCAAACGGCGGCAGTGTATAACGCTGATTGAAACCTGCTTGTAGCATACCGCTCCACATTGCTGTTGTCGGTTCGGCTACTCATAATTTCCAAGTGCGCAGAACCTCCACATTGTCTTGCTGAAGGTGTAGTGCGAACCGTGACGTTAGAGCAGCGTTGCCGCCGGCCTGCAACTCGTGCCATCTCCGCTTGCACCACACAGTCTTCTTGCCGAACTGTGCGTGTTCCGCAAGGGCTAGCGCGCGAGCGGTGTTTTGCTGAGCAGCGGCCGCTGGAATGAAACGTTCTGTTTTAACCTTTAGACGCCTAATGTCAACTATAGTGGTTGTACCGCACCGCTAACCTCTAAAGTTGCATTTTATATATTTATTCAACAAATATGGGTACTGAATATTTTAAACGTGGTATATACTCCCCGTTTCTTTCTCTTCAAAATGCAGTTCGTTTGATAATTCTAACATATTTGGTTCCTGTATTATTCACATTTTATATACAGGGTGTGCTAAAATTAAAAAAAAATAATTCCGGCAACAAAAGGTTAAATGGAAGCGAGCGCACGGACAGTTGTTTAACCGCAGCGTAAAAAAAAAAGCAACATGTTTCATTTTTCGTGCAGTGCGGTGGCCGCACTGCGGTTGGAGGTGGCAATGGAACACAAAAGAACATACCTGCTTGCGCGGACGACCGGCAAAACAACCGCACGGCCACCAGTCTTTGTCTGCCGTTCAAGCAAGTTCAAAGGTCATGGATCTAGACTTCAAGATTTTTGCAGTGAGAGATTAATAACTGAGGTGGAGAAGAGGCCGGCACTGTACAATAAGGCGACACCAGAATACAGTGACAAACACTACAAAGAAAAACTTTGGATAGAAGTTTGTGAAGCTCTAGTGTCGAATGGACACAACAGTAAGAGTGGCAACAGGTAAAAAGTACAACAAACCATCTTTATGTTCACTGCAATTTATTTGTAGAAACAGCAGAATATTCTTTTATAACCTTTTTGTAAACTTTGACAGCATTACGTAATAATACAAAATACAAGACACCTTGTAGCCAGCATTTGGAAGTAAACCTTATTAATGTATAATAATGCCATGTACTGTGTTGTCAGTTGAACCGTGTTTGTCCTGAAAAAGTATGAGCATTTTCTGTGTTTGCAGTACAAGGTACTACAAACACCTTTTCTAACTGCCAAGGAACAGAGCGTAGTGGGGAGGTAAAATATTTTGCAAAGTATTCTCTCACGGCCGTTCCTGTGATATTACCTCTAGTGCCAATAGCCTTAATACTCTCGGGGGGACATTCATATAATGTGTCCTGAAACTGAAAGCCGTCTCTCTGACGAACGAAGTTGTGTGGTGTGCAACAAGTTTTAACTATTACATCGCATAAATCTGGGCAAACGTCAATCGCACTGTGAAAAATGATCCATTTATTACACAGTATGCCAAATACACATTCCACCATTCTTCTTGCCCGAGTTAATCTGTAATTATATATGCGTCTGGCAACATCCAAATTTCTGCTAGGGTATGGTCGTAGGACATGTGACAGAGCAAACGCCTCGTCTCCTACAATAACAAATGGCATAGGTGCACCATTATCTTCATTAGGCAATGGCCTTGGGCCCGGAATATTTAAATGATTTCCTTCTCATTTTTTACAAAAGTTAGAATTCTTAAAGATGTTGCAGTCATTAGATGCACCCTACGCTCCTACATCTATGCTAATGAAGCAGTAGTCTGCGTCGACTAAAGCCATAAGTACCGTGGAAAAGAAGTTCTTGTAGTTGAAAAATAGGGATCCTCTGTCATCAGACTTGCACATCCTTATGTGCTTACCGTCAACTGCACCTAGGCAATTCGGGAAATTGGTTCTCTCATAAAATTCGTCTGCTGTACGTAGCCAGTCCTTCATGCTTTTGTGTGACATAAACGCATCTCGCAAACATTCCCACATTGCTTCGCATGTGTCTCGTACAATCTCGCGAATGGTTGTGACTCCAAGCAGGTATTCGTAATGCAATGAATGGAAGCTGTTACCAGTAGCGAGGTACCTGGAAGTAAATAACAGTATCAACCTATAATTCTTAATGTTGCTTCCAGGCAATGTAATTCAACGCAAATGGAGAAATATTCGCGATAATTTCCGAAAAGAACTTCAGTTGCAAAAGAAGGTGACATCAGGGCAAGGGGCAAGAAAAAGGCGAAAGTATGTTTATTTTGACCAGCTCCTGTTCCTCCTGCCGGTAATACAACAACGAGATACATCAGGCAATATCACTCCTCCACCAAGTGCTAACGAGAGTGAGCCCAAAATATAACGACAGGAAATGAAATGGGAGAAGGCTCACACGCAAAGAATGCTACTTACTACAGGAAACAGAAGAAGCGCTCCAAAACAACGTATGAGGAATCTTTGTTGGAAATAATTAAAGAAAAAAGTAGAGATGATATTGATGAAGACAAATCTTTTTTAATGTCTCTGGTATCGTCATTCAAAAAGCTGAATGACGAACAGAAATTAGTAGCGAAGGTGGTATTTCTAAATTTTATGAGGCGCATAATATTTTATCAGCCTCCCTATCATGTCAGCAATCCGCCTCGGTTTCAGTCTTATTCTAACCTGCCTGGTCCATCTGCACATACTTCATATATTGGAACCCTCCCCACTGTTAAAATTCCTTCCGGAACACATCACAAATTTTGTAACGACTTCCAACATCAACACAATCAGTCCATTCAAAATCCTTATTCCGAATTCACGCCTAGTCCACAGCACTCTACTTCTGCCAACAGCAGTACCCCCGCTTGCACATATGTCGCCCTCTGATGAAAACAGTCTGTCACCCCTAACAGATTCCGAACTGTACGAGCTACATTAAATATCTTGTAGTTGTATATCCTTATCTTTGTAACAAAACAAATAAAAAAGTATGTTTGAGGGCCACAACGAATATAAGACAAGTATCGCACATGATGTTATGTTGATGTGATTGATATAATAAAGGATAAACAAGAAAAAAATGAGTTGGTGTTCTTACCTTAGAGTTACGGCCAGTCTTTCTTCTGGTGGCACAGATGCCCTCATCACAGTATATCGGTAGGTAATTTTGGATCTAATCATGGATAAAAGTTCGTCGAAGCTGCTGCAAGTCATTCTAAAATATCCAAAGAACTTTTTTTTTTTTTGGATGGATACGCAAGTCTTCATGCAATTTGTGGAACTGCCCTTTCAGTAGTCTTTGACTTAACAAGTGGTTCTTAGCAGAAGAGCGCACACAGCAACCGACTCCACAAAATCCATACCGCACACACTGACAGATGGTGAGGAAAATGTGAGTACACAGCGTTCATTTCACCGTACGTGCGCACAGCCACGAAATACTCGGCCGCTGCGCAAAGAAAAAAAACCGCTCGTGCGCACTAGCCCTAGTGGATGAACAAAAACTCTTACTGCCGGACCTCGACGGCAAAGTGTGGCCGATTGCGCCACGGAGTTATTTGACTGGTTGATATGCGCATTCTGAGGGCAGGTCGTTGAAATGTTACGACCAAATACAGTAAAAATCACAGAATTCAACGTACTGTGTCACAGTAATGTATACTTACCACTCCATATGCTTCAAACTCAACGGTTAGCATGCTTACCACCGTCAAAGGCCGAAATATGTTGTGTATATGCTTACAACCCCAGCGCTCCAAAATAAATGGTAATGATTCACACCACTGAAATAGCCCGAATTAGTGTTAAACATACTGCAGGAGTTGACATTTAGTTTTAAACACAATGTAATTGAAATAATTATATAATTAATTGGATACAAGTCTTAATTTATTGCGAATGTATAGGAATGTTTTGTTGAATGAGTGGCGGCGCCATGCTTTCACTAAAGTTCGCAAGCTCATCACATCGAAGTGGTATACTCATTGAAATCGTTGTGAGTAAGGTTAGTAATAAATACTGACATATTGAGCTAGGAAATGTGTGTTCTCATTAACAGTAGCCAGAGAATATCAACCACAATGTTTATTATGCGAGTAAAACAGTGTACCTTCTGAATTGTCAAAAAGATATCTAGGGTTCTTCTCTTGCGATAAACTGTACTGCCAATAAAGTAGCGGTCATGTTATCCCCGAAGTGGATCATTTCCTGCTTGACCGAAAAGCGGCGGCCAGCGTTGCGTCTTATACCGAATGCCTGTAGGGTTAAAACAGTAGGTGAAAAGAGCTATTGAAAGAATCGCCCTGATAATAACCCTTTGAAAGTTTAATAATAACTTAACCACTGCTACAGCAGATGCCGAAAATATTGTCCTCGCGACCGCTTGCACTGGCTATACCCGAGGAACACAATTTTGTTAAATCTCGGGAGTTTTTTTTGTGGAAGTTCTTGAAATCTCTCGCAATAGCAGTGTAGGATTAAACTCTGTGCTAGTTTGGAATTATGATGTCCCATTGTGTTTTATAATCAATGTAAATCTACAGGAATAAGTTACGATCACCATTTACTTTAAAGGAATTGGTTATGGTGTGTAGCGTTGTTTCTGTATTGAATGTCTTGGAATTTAGTTTAATTAACACAGATTCTTTAATGTATTCTCTATGTGTTGAGCCTCTAAAACTTAATGTAATTCTACAAAAGTAGCTCATAAACAATAATTACCAGAATAATTCGTGTGAAAGTAAATGAACATATTATCTATATAATAATTCAGTGTAATTGGACTGAGATCTTAATTCCATAAGAAACGTGAAATGTATGTATGTATATCATATAATGATAGAAATTCTTGTGGTAAGTTACAGACCTGGAGGTTGCCAACACTGAGGGCCGTAACATGGTCAAAATGTTGCGTAAAGACCTAGAGGAAAACATTTTTACTAGTATTTTAGATATAGTAGTCGGCTGTGTTACAGGTTATGGTTTCGAATCGATGGATGTCAGGACGTTCGCACGCATATCCACGGATTAATACAGGAAAAACGTGTAATTCCGTGATTGTGGCAATAGTCGATAGCTAAGTAAATCATGATCGATTTAATGTATTTACCGAGGTGTTGTCATGGCAACTAGAATGGACTGTTTAGTAAATACTCATTCAATTTATAAACAGTTCTTTGTCGTGTTATAGTCATGTTTATTGAGAATATACAGATCAAGGATGGAGAATATACAAAAACAATTTATACGATGGTAAAATCAGTATTGCAGTCAGTTTAGAGATAACAGTCTTCAAGATAACAGTAAAAGTGTTAATATTCAACTTTCTGTGCACTGCCCAAAACCAATACACCGCAGAAACTACCGTTCAACACGTAAAAGGCAGATTAATGAAATGTTATATTATTTATCATCTTGGAGATTCAAAGGAATGTGATAGTTGCTAATAGACTCTCAGATATAAGTTTTATGGAATTTTGACAATTAAGGTAGTCAAGTGTTGGCTAATTTTTTTGTTCAGTAGGACTTTTTCACGCATTGTGTATAATTGTTTTCTGAAACAGTTCCGAAATGGTGATCCCAAGAATTCTCAAACGAATTAAACTAAATATGTATGTATGGTTGATGTACTTCATTTTCTGCTGGATGTGTAGCTTGGTTGAGAGTTGCATAAAATATCTATACATTTTTTATCAATAGATGTAGTATGTATGAGTGGTCACTTAAGAGATAAAGAATGAGTCTGGTAGATAGCATCAAGAGGTTTTTCAGTGAAATAGGCTATTGAAGACTGTCTGTTTCCATGATAATATATACTTGTGGTTTACTTTCAGATAAAGGAACAGCGATACAGTGATGCAATACACGTGTTAACCAATGTACTGGAAACAAATCAATCAGTAAGATCAGATTCACACCTATAAATATATTGCATGATATAAGTATATAAAATACCATAATATTAGTGTTCAGAATATTTATTTAGATGTAAGAAATATGTATTGCATGTAGCCTTTTAGTTGAGTAGCTGTATACCACTCACCAGTGTCTTATATTTTGGTTTTAGTTAAAGCAAATGTGTTATGACCGTTTATTTAAATCTTACCTTTCAGTCAAGAGCAGGACTCTCTCTCCTGGCATACTGCTACTTCTACACTCAGGACTTTCTAAAAGCAGCTAAATGCTATGAGAAATTGACCCTTCTCTTTCCTGATGAAGCAGAATATCGCCTTTACTACGCTCAATCTTTGTACCAGGCATGTTCCTATGATGAAGCATTGAAAGTTACATCCCAGATTGATGATCCAGCTTTTCAAGGAAAGGTAATTAGACTATGACTTGTGTGACCAACAATAATGTGCATGACCAGTTTATTGTAAATGTCAAGACTGAATGTTATTTTCATATACTATGAACATAAATCTTCAACAAGAAAAAGTATGTTTATGTATTTATACATTTATCTTTCCATATAAAAGGAGTTACAGTTCAGGGTCAATACTAGGAATAAAGATAGAGGTACAGTTGTATCGTACTTAATTAAACACCTGGCGATGAAGATGTATGCCGGGGTGAGGTGTACATAAGGCATTCTTAACCATTCACTAGACAGAGGTGATTGGTCATGTTCATGCACCATTGGCTCTGCTGCTGGGAAAAGAGCCTTTGGTGCCCATTGGATAAAAGGCTAGATGGCACCAGAGTCTTTTGGGAAATTGTGTAGGTCCCATGCTGGGGAACGTATGCAAATCCCCTAGTTATCCTGCCTTTTGCCAGGTCACTATACTAACCTATATTATCAATACTAAGATTGTACTAATTTTTTCAAAGCACTACCATTCAACCTTTGTTACTTTTGTGTGTCTGTTTTCTCTGCATCATCTTCATTTTCATCATCATCATCCTTTACATTTTTAACTCTTTCAAGCATATTGGTTACTACAAGTACCATTTGCTTAAATGTTGAAAATCTCTGCATTTGGGTCTGCTGGTTCTGTTTTTGGGTTTTGTTTGATTCTCAGGATAAATTATAGTTTTTTTTTTGTAACTTAAACAACATTAACTGTTGGTGTTTGTAGTAGAATCGTAGTGTTTTCTGTGAGTTAAGACCAGGCTTTTTAAACATCATTTAGGTGAATCTTAGACCTCAAAAAGTTTATCCTTGTGGGCTCATTGCTGTCGTGGTTTATGATACTTACATGTCATTTAAAAATAATCTTAGAAAGTGCCATGCAGTATTTTCTCTGGAATTTCCATATAATGACTTCAATGTCCAAATGAAGAACATGCATAAACACTTCAGGCTCCAATAGTGTATCAGATATTCATAATAAAATAGCTTGATAATGTATGGAGACACGTTTTTCCTTCACTTTCATATTCTCTGCAAATAGATCACAAAACTAAAAGCAGCTATAAAATATGGCGAGGAAGACCTGGCTGGTGCAAAGAGTCTTGTTGATAGCAGTGCAGAGGATGATCCAGACACCGAAATCAACCATGGATGTCTTTTATATAAGGTAAAGTTACTGAAACTCACTGTTTTTAAGCTTTTAAGGAATATTAATTATTTCTGTACTTTTTTTTATGCAGGTGTAGGAATTTTGTTAGTATTCTAGAAAACACCGCTTAAGTTTAGAAAGTAAGACATCTGGTACCATGCATCGATACTGGGATTTTACCTGATGAGCCAAGCATTTTTACACGAAAACCGTTATTTGAACTTGTGACACTCCTAGTGAAAACTAAAGAGTTTCTTTGAATTTGAGTGACATCAATACTGTTCTCCAACAAAGAGAAGTTAAGAGAATACCAGACGAACTGGCATAGACTATGAGCAGAAGACAGCAGTATGTATTTTTGTGTGATTCATTCTATTTTTACTAGCATGCCAAAGGTTATTATATACCTACATGAACAATAGGATGGTGACGGTGAATTATTTATACCTGGCGCTCATGTTGCATTCTGTCTTTTGTGGGATAGTAAGTGAGATGACCTTTATGTAAGCAGTGACTGCAGCCTATCACATGATGGGGTACTGTCTGGCATGCAGTAAACTTAATCTCTCAGACTACATTGTTGTTGGTGATGTGTTATGGTCCAGCTGTTAATATGGAACATTAGGTTTAGGAAACTGAAAGGGAGATGTGACTGCATAGCAAAATACTTATTTAAAGTTTTTATTGATAGCAGTGGGTAAGAATACTTGCTGAAGGGAACTGTAACTAAAGAGAATTTAACACAGAAGTAGAAATAACTTGAAATGCCAACTTGATGCAACAAAGTAACTTTATTAATGTATTCTTAGCTCGACATGTTTCGGGTACATACGACTATCATCAGGAGCACTGGATGTTGAGTTGCAGCATACGGTTTTCTACACCGAGTTTTTTGATGGGTGGTGGTCTTGAGAGCCGCTGCGTAAGTCGTGTGTGCGGTGTGGATGGTGCCATGTGGCAACATTTGCACTGCACACACGACTTACGCAGCGGCTCTCAAGACCACCACCCATCCAAAAACTTGGTGCAGGAAACCATATGCTGCAACTCAACATCTAATGCTCCTGATGATGGGCGTATGTACCCGAAACATGTCGAGCTAAGAATGCGTTAATAAGCTTACCTTGTTGCATCAAGTTGGCATTTCAAGTTATTTCATGAGGAAGATGCATGGTCAAACAACGCACAGAAGTAGAAAGTCCACAAGATTGAAACACTAACCAGGGGAAATACTATCTGTGTGTTTCATTGTATATCCTCAGTTTTTATATTAGTTTATTTCCTTGTATAGGTTCTTCTATACATGATTTATTTGCTGTCTATTTATAATCAAATTCCACGCATTGTGATGCTGTTTTCGAGGTGCGCAATCACCATCTTGGTAGATTCGTCTATTCCTTAAAGGTCTTTCAATTTTTTATGGTAGCTGCTAGTAACTTCATGCATAAAAGAGACAGCCCTCTATTAATGGCTCATACTGGAAGTAAAAGAAAGATAATACCTTAGTTTAAGGTTTTTGGAAGGTTTTCATTATTCAGGAGGAAAAATTTATTGTAACAATAATCACACAAATTTTTATTTCATTTTTATTTGTGTGTATGTGTGTGTGTATAGATATATATGTATGTGTATGTGTATATGTGTGTGTTTTTTTTTTTTTCCTTTTATCCATGGAAGTATTATCAGCTGTAATTTTTGCTTCTTTTTAACAAGTTTTTTTTCCCCATAAATACACAAAAATAGTGACCCTAATGCTGTAAATTCAAATTTCTGAAATGTTTGTATTGGACATGAATTTCCTTCCATTTGTCAGGTGAGATTACTGTTGCATTCATGCAACTCTGGTTGAAAATGTACATTTTGAAGTCTTCTTCTCTTTATAAATTGTAACTTCAGTTCATTCTGTTGCTTCTCTTGTGTGTTGACAGGAAGGACGCTATGAAGATGCATTACAGAAGTTTAGCACCGCTCTTCAAGTGCTTGGGTACAATCCTCATCTTTCGTACAACGTTGCTCTGTGTTACTACAGACTGAAGGAATATGCTCCTGCACTAAAGCACATATGTAAGGTTGTTGTACCTGCACTGTTTTCAACCCTTTGTCACAACCTTCAAACCACAATTACATTCACAGGAAACATGACATGATTAAATTCATGAAGTGCTTCCTTTATTTCAGTTCAGTTCAGAACCTTTTGTGTTTATCTGCTATCTAAGAATGTAAATATTAAAATATATGAAACTATAATTTTGTCTGCTGTTTTGTGTGGGTGTAAAACTTATTGCATATGTTAAGGGAAGTATATGGATCTGGGAACTGCGGTGGCACAGTGGTTAAGGTGCTGTGCTACAAATCGGAAGGTCGCTGGTTCGATCCCAGCTGGTTTCATTAGAATTTTACATTGCCATTATCCTCCCGATCGCACTATGGCCCTGGGGTCGACTCCGGCTCTTGCAAAAATGAGTACCAGGAGCATTTCGTGGGGTAAAGGCAGCTGGTGCATAAGGCTGACAACCTTACCACCATCCTGTGCCATTGTCATGTAATCTGGGAACCTTAACTTCCTGGAACCCTCTGGGCCACTTCAGGCCTGTAATGAGACTGCTTTACCTTTACCTTTTATATGGATCTAGGGTGTCACTGGATGGGGTGCTGAGGAGAATGGTTGGACTTAAGAGGGACGAAGTGACATAGTGAGGAGGTTTATGGTTGGTACTGTTTACCAGGTATTACTGAGATGGTCATGTCAATGATGGTGAGGCGTGTAGCTTGTGTGGTAGAGAAGAAATTTGCATATAAAGTTTTGGTAGGAAAATCTGGATGAAATAAATCACTTCTTTTGCTGGGCATGGACTGGAGTGTAATGTGTAAATGAGTCATATGGAATAAGATGGTATAGTGTGGACTGGATTCATCTGGCTTAGGAAAGGGGCAAGTTGTGGGCTGCTCTGTTCATTGCAGTGACCCTCAGGTTCCATAAAATGTGAGGAATTTGTTGACTAGGTGAGGAACGATTATCTTCTAGTGTTTTGGCTTTTGTATCAACAACCTCTATTTAACCCAATATCTTCTGAATTGATTTTAGATCTTCAACAGCATGATTTCTTTATTTTAAAAGAGTAAATTTTGATGAAGAGAATGAAATAGTTGCAGTATGTAGAACATATGAGAAGAGATGACAAATACATACAAAATTTTAATCATACAACATAAAGTGAAGATGGAGACCTAGGCACATTTTGGAGTTTGATATTTAACGGGAGTTTCAAGAAATGTGATAAGGCAGTGATGATTTGAATCGTCTGGCTAAGGATGGGATCCCAGAGTGGGCTTTCATAAACATGGTAATAAACCTTAAAAGTCAGGAAATTTTCTGGCTTGTTGAGCAACTACTATTTTTTCAAAATTAATTTTTTTAAAATTTGGTGTAGTTTTAAACATACAGAATTTTATAGCCTGTTTGATCCATTTTCCTTGACAGATCTACCTGTATATTAGTTTCTCATGGGGCACGTCTATGAGGATGGGCTTAATGCTGAATGTGACATGGACAGCTTTATCTGCACATACACAGTCTAATACAGAAATATTGGTGGATATTGAAATGACCTTAAGCCATTGTAATGCTGATAGACGTGTTTGTTTAAAATTCAGATTTCAGTGAATTAATGAGTTTGAAGCTACACTAATTAAATAACAGTATTCCCCTGACCCCAACAGCTGAAGTAGAGTCTAAAGCTGACAGATGTGAGAAGCCCACAGTGCTGTTCTGTTTCTGGTAAACATGTACAAAGAAGAAGTAAATTAAAACTGAATAATGGAGAAGATCTGTAGGAAGCACACTGTCACAAGTAAATGTCCTTGAAATGTTTATAGGGGGAGCATTATCTTTTATAACTTTGTGGCTGCACTGGAGAAGAATCATTTGTTATTGTTATTGAGGGTTTAGAATCCATCATGCTTAGAAGTGCTTTATGTCTCCATTTACTTTTTAGTTCCTCGTATACCCCTATGATTTGTTTTGGAATAAAAACTGGAAACTGATGAAACAACACTAAAGTAAAAATACATGCAGGAATTAGTGTAGTATTATGTGTTAATATAGAGGTCACTATTTTAAACTTTAATATTCTAGCTGACATAATCGAGCGTGGTATCCGTGAACACCCTGAGCTGAGTGTAGGCATGACAACTGAAGGGATTGAAATGAGAAGTGTCGGTAACACCCTGACATTGCATGAAACTGCACTTATAGAAGCCTTCAACTTGAGGGCAGCCGTTGAGTATCACCTCAAAAATTGTAAGCATCAAACTAAGTTTCAAGTTTTTTTTATTCAGTGATGTACTGGGTTATGATCTGCTGCAGCCACTGTAACATAAGGGTTGTATTGGGTGGTTAATGAAGCCTATTTTAAAGTTTTTGACAGTCATATAACACATCGTTTAAGGCTATTTTTTTGTTCATTGTCCATCATCTTAGTTTTTAATGTAAAGTCCACAGTCATAGGACAGCATCTTGTTGTGTATGACTGTGACTCGCCAATCAATCAGTGTGAACATACAGTTATATTTGGCATTGACTCACTATCAACTAATTAATATATAAACATATGGTTCTGTTTGATGGCGACTTACAAATCAATGACTTAATACATAAACATACAGTTATGTTTAATGGTGACTCACTAATCAGCCATTAAATATGTAAACGTACAGTTCTGTTTGATGGCGACTTACAAATCAATGACTTAATATATAAACATACAGTTTTGTTTGATGGTGACTCATTAAGCGACCATTATATATGTAAACATACAGTTCTGTTTGATGGCGACTTACAAATCAGTGACTTAATATATAAACATACAGTTTTGTATGAATGGTGACTCACTAATTGGCCATTAAATATGTAAACATACAGTTCTGTTTGATGGCAACTTACAAATCAATGACTTAGTACATAAACATACAGTTTTGTTTGATGGTGACTCCACTAATCGGCCATTAAATATGCAAAGATACAGTTCTGTTTGATGGCAACTTACAAATCGACAACTTAATATATAAACATAGAGTTTTGTTTGGTGGTGACTCACTAATTGGCCATTAAATATGTAAACATACAGTTCTGTTTGATGGCGACTTACAAATCAACAACTTAATACATAAACATACAGTTTTGTTTTATGGCAACTCACTAATCAATGAATTAATACATAAACATACAGTTTTGATTGATGGTGACTCACTAATCAGCCAGTTGCCATGTAAACATGCAGTTCTGTTCGATGGCAACTCACTAATCTCTGAATTAATACATAAACATACAGATTTGTTTGATGGTGACTCACTAATCAGCCAGTTACTATGTAAACCTACAGTCCTGTTTGATGAATCAGTTAATTAATATATAAACGTAGAGTTGTGTTCATTGTTTTGGAAATGGATCCTGTTTTCATCTTAAACAGGGAGGATGTGAAGAAATTCCTACGCAGTTAGTTCTGTTTGTAGGACTAGAGCTGGTTCAGGGTATGAGATAACTTTACCAAAGGTTCAAACAGTGTAGGGATCTCATCATATCCCCCCCACCTAAAGATGGCAACAGACGCAATCTAAATGTATTGCTATATTGTAATGTAAGGACATGAAAGATTAAAATAACACAACTGGAGGCATTGGGATAGGAGAACCTACAATATAAACATACTAGGTGTCATTTTCTTGCAGTTGAATCGGCCAGAGAAGCCCTAACAGACATGCCACCTCGCTCGGAAGAAGAATTAGATGCTGTCACACTCCACAACCAGGCACTCATGAACATGGAGACCAAACCAACAGAAGGCTTTGAGAAACTTCAGTTTCTTCTTCAGCAGAATCCATTTCCTCCTGAAACATTTGGAAATTTACTTCTCCTGTACTGCAGATATGAATATTATGATCTAGCAGCCGATGTGCTGGCAGAAAATGCCCAACTCACATACAAATATCTTACGCCAGTAAGTAGCCATCATACTTAATATATTTTAACATGTTTACTTCCTCATATGTATGGAAATGGTACTTACTGTAACCATGGAAAGAGATTATAGCATTGAAGTAACCAAAGATCTACAATCTAAAATCTTCAAATCTTGTTACTGAAAATATAAATGCAATAAACATCTAAATAGAAGATTCTAGTCTCTGGGATGTGGTGTTGTTTCACTGGACAAGTACTTCGCAGCATTTCAAAGGGTAGTAGTTCTTCATCTCTGGAGTCAGGAAGTCTAAGAAGATGGGGGAACAATGATCCTTCAAAACTTTGTGCACTGCTTGCTCAAGGACATAGTAAAACATCCCAAAAGATGTAGATATTTATCAATTCTGCTGTGAGAACCTCAAATCTTACATCTGAGAGAAGAAGCTTACAAGATTTTTAGACCATTTCTGTATTCCTCCACCTTTACGCGTTGTTTCTTCCAAAATGTAGTTTGTTGAAATATATGGTCTTTTCTATGTGCCAGTACAATTTGCATGGTACCTAGCAGATGCAGTGTGGACTATTCTTATATTCCAGTATCTCTACAATTTTTTGGATGCTCTAATAACACAGCAGACATCACCTGAGGAAGCATATCGCAAGTTTGATGAAATTGCTTCCAAGCATACAGAAACCCTTCGCAAGCTGACTAAACAGGTGCAGGAAGCGAGACAAAACCATGATGATGAGTCAGTAAAAAGAGCAGTAGGTGAATATGAAGATGCTTTAGAAAGGTGGGTTAGTTAGTAAATAAACGAGTGTAATATGTGTAGAGTGTATCATGAACTGCCTTGGGGTGGTACCCGCCAAAGGGATATGACTGATTCCTTCGCACCCCACCCATTATACAAACTGTGCACATCGTCGTAATTCTCACCATAGATGATCATAGCCTGTTACACAGAATTGCAGGTTACCACCTGTCAACAATAATTATTCTCTGATTTATGTGCTGCTGTTTCTGTTAATTTTATTCATCAAATATTCCATCTTACCCACATATCATTTCTCATTACTGTTTTTCCTTGCAGAATAAAGTTGTAAACATTCAAATGAATTTTTAAAGTGATGTGGTTTATCTTTTGTGAAGAGTGTGTTAAAGGAGAAACTTTCGCCCTATAAATACTTTACTACTACTACTACTACTACTACTACTACTACTATTACTACTACTACTGCTGCTGCTGCTACTACTACTGCTACTACTACTACTACTACTACTACTACTACTCTTACTACTATTACTACTACTACTGCTGCTGCTGCTGCTACTACTACTGCTACTACTACAACTACTACTACTACTACTACTCTTACTACTATTACTACTACTGCTGCTGCTGCTGCTACTGCTACTACTACTACTACTACTACTACTGCTACTACTACTACTACTACTACTACTACTACTACAGGATTGTATGTAGGCTCACTCATGCAGTGTTATACTGCTGTGTTAGTTATATAAGGTTCGTCTTATACTGTATATAAGTGAATTACAAATTAAATTCTTTCTCTTTGCTGGAGACTGTTGATATAAAATATTTATAATTTCGTATTGTACTTCATTCAGGTACATCCCAGTACTAATGGCACAGGCTAAAATATATTGGGATTTGGAGAACTATGCGCAGGTTGAGAAGATCTTCCGCAAGTCGGTGGAATTCTGTAACGAGAATGATACGTGGAAGCTCAACGTTGCGCATGTTCTGTTCATGCAAGAGAATAAATTTAAAGAAGCTACAGGTTTCTATGAGCCAATTGTTAAGAAGCATTATGATAATGTAAGTATGTAATGTGATTGAACGTCTTGCACTTACGTTTAGCTTTAGGCCTGCTGTTTTGTTGATAGGCAGCTGTATTAGCTCAATTGGTATAGTGACATGGTATGGGCTAGACAGGCCGGTGTTCAAACCCTTGTGGAGGCAATTTTTTTCGCATCTGTCCAGACCGGCCCCAAGGCCTACCCAGCCTCCTGTGTAATGGGTACTGGGCTCCCTTCCTGGGGGGTAAATTGGAGTGTGGCATTGATGACCCATGCCCCCGTCTAGTGCCAAGATCAAAGAAAGAGTAGAGCTATACCTCTACTCATCCTGTGGGCCTTCATGACATGGTATGAGGAGAACTTTACCTATTACTGAGCTACCTTTTGTTTTGCTTATTATCAGCAATGTGAATTGTGTTCCAGATTTTGAATGTGAGTGCCATTGTTCTTGCAAACCTGTGTGTTTCCTACATCATGACCTCTCAAAATGAAGAAGCAGAAGAAATGATGAGAAAGATTGAGAAGGAAGAGGAACAGTTGGCATATGACGATCCAGATAAGAAAGTGTTTCACTTGTGCATTGTCAACCTTGTAATTGGGTGAGACTTTTATCGGTGTATGAACAGTTATTTTGTGTATCTCTGTATGCATGATAACTACATAGACTGAATGTCACAACATGTGTTTCTGGCAGGTTTGTGTTTTGATTCTGAGTCACGAAACTGGCAGTCCAGAGGATATTTGTAATTTTTCTGATCCCAAGGTACCACCACCATTGATAATTATATTGTAGTTACTCATTAAATGTTGTTAATATACTGTACCAAATGAATGTTAAAAAACAGAAAGCTTGTAATGTCATAAATCTGAAAAAGTTGTAAGGCTGTTAGGAAGTATTTTTTGCCTGCACAGAACACTTGGAATTTAATAACAAAATAAATTCAAAAGGCAGTGAACTTAACATTTCTGTGATTGCAGTGTGCCGTAAATAGTTTGTTTGTTAAGTTTTACCCACATTGTGTTTGCAACGAAAGAAGACATCGTGGTGCAGATGTGTGCACTCGAAACACATGTTCTACAGTGTTTAGTGCCCCCTTATTTCGTATTACATTGATGTTAGGTTTATTGTTTCTCTTGTTTCAGAACATTATATTGTGCAAAAGGAAATTATGAATTTGGAATCTCACGTGTTATAAAAAGTTTGGAGCCTTACAGCAAGAAGCTGGGTACTGATACATGGTATGTATTTTGTTTTTTAATATTATCATATAGTGTACTGATATGTCCTTTTCTCTACATCAAGAAAGTCAGCCCAATGATAGGGAATTTGATGGGTTTTTAGTATGATTATAATGACACTGAAAATTATAATTATCATCATTGTTGTCATCATCATCATCATCATGTCTTTTATTTTATGCTTCTCACATATCAGTGTTCATCTTCCTGCATAATGTGACATCTGTATCAAAAACACAAATACAGTCGCTGCTGTGTCGATCGCAGATAGAGTGTTGGATCTTTCAGACACTCTGAACATGAGTCTGAACTTAACTGGCATCAGTGTGTGGATGTGTGTCCATGTTTTGTCATTTTGTGTAGCTAGAGACCTTGCAGTGCATCAGTTTCCTGCCCAAGGAATCATATTATGTGTCTAAAAATGCATTGTTTTTTAATTAATTTTGAATTACTACAGACTTGACAGCCCAATCTGTGGTAGCTGAATTTATAAATGGTGTACATCTAAGGTGATATATTCCCCCCTCCCTTCTCCTTCTCCTCCTGCTCCTCCTCCTTCGCCTTCCTCTCCTTATTTTGTATAATTTTTTATATGGGTTGAATGACAAAAGTCTCCAGTTTGTTGGTCCTGTTTATGTCTTTCAGTACCTGGTTGTACCGTCTTGTTCTGGGTTGTCACATAGATCACTTTCATTTAAATCTTAATGTAATTTTGAGATACTGAATAGCCAAAGCAAGTATTTTCTTCAGTGTGTATCTGTGATGGGAATAACAATTCACTAGCATGGTGAACAATAAAATGCATAGTTTTCTGCCTGTTAATGCAGTAACATTCAAAATATGTACCTTTTCATGCATCTGTTGTGTCATCTTACATAATTTTGGAATTATTGTGGCATAATTTACATAAATTGATAGTTGAATATTCTGTTATTAATTTCATATATATTTTAATGCATATTTAACCTTTAGACGCCCAGCGTCAACTATAGTTGACGTACCGCACTGCTAGCCTCCAAAGTTGCATTTTATATATTTATTCAATAAATATAGGTACTGAATATTTTAAACATGGTATATAATCTCCGTTTTTTTTCTCTTCAAAACGCAGTTTGTTTCATAATTCTAACATATTTGGTTCCTGTATTATTCACATTTTAAATACAGGGTGTGCTAAAATTTAAAAAAATAATTCTGGTGCCAAAAGGTTAATATTATTTTTTATCTTTCATGCGTCTTAACGTCTCATTTTGTTACTTTGGACACATAATGTACTGTAAGTGAAGTTTTAACTTTTATTGGCAATGTTTGTTAGTGTCACATATTTGCAGGGGCATAGCTAGGAGGGGGCAAAGTGTTGTGGCCAACCCAGACAGCTTGATTCCAATCGATGGGAAAGTGAATATTTTGAATTAAAAAATTAATTTTCAGCAATCAACAAATTGTAAATTGTTGAGCCAAATAAAGTAAATTCAGTAAATAATCATGATTTTTTTTTTTAAATTTGCAGTTTCTTTTAGGGGCAGCCATTATGAGTACTGGCTCCAGATGCCCAGACTGTAGCTATGTTACTGTATATATGCACACAGTGCAGCAAATATGAAGATCGTTTACTGTATTAAATTGTTTTCTAGGTTCTATGCAAAGAGATGTTTCCTCTCATTGATTGAAAATCTAGCAAAACACATGATTGTGGCAAGGGATTCGGTTTTTCAGGAGTGTATTCAATTTTTGGAACACTGTGAAGGTATGCATTATATATTACCAAATGACAGTGGATGTAGTCTTAAACACAGGGGTCAGCCTTGCATGTCGATACACTTTGCAGTGGTTTATGTATCATTCTACAAACTGGTTATACTATTGCAGTGTTTGGGAAAGATGTGAAGACTGTTATTGAACAGCCGCTGGAAGAGTCACATCTCCATCAGGGCAAGAACACAGTCACATATGAAGCTAGACTTCTCAAGGCATTGCTGTTACGCTTGCAGATGTACTGATGGTAATTCTTGCTTTACTTGGTTCCCTGCACACATGACTTGGTAACAGTGACACTACACTATACACTTCAGTATTATATTTTAACACATACACTGCCAAGCATTTAAATTTGTGTTTAGACCTTAGCACTAAATGCTTTCAGTTAAAATCAATAATGTTTGTATTCCTCGTGTTCCAAGCATAAATCAATTTGTTTCATTTTTCCAGTGTTTGTACTATGCTGTGAAAATTTTGTGGTATTTGGATGACATATATGTTAGAAAATGTGAAGTTATAATGTTAAATTTGTTATTTGTTATGGTTGTTCCCAAATATTTGAACTCTTCCACCCTCTCAATGGAACTATCATCAGACTTTATATTAAGTCTTTGTCCTGTATTCTGATCTTGAGACATGACCAAGTACTTAGTTTCATCCACATTACTACTACTGATAATAATAATAAGCCTTCCAGGACTGGGTTTTTAGTAACTCTAATTGTAAGAAATACACTTTGAAGGACTCAGAATATTACTAATGACATCTGCAGAAGATGTTGAGAGAAATCAGAAACAGTTCAATTGTCACAGTCAAGTAGCTAACATGATCCATCAAGAATTGGCTATAAAATGTGGACTATCAAAGGGTAAACAACATTGTCTTATAGAAATAAGCCATAAACTGTGTTAGAGAACTTATAAATTATAGTATAACAGGTCCACAACAAGTGATTGTACTGTTTATAACAACAAACCAGATATAGTTTTTTTTATAAAACCATAAAAATAGTTTATATAATAGATGTAGCAGTTCCCAACAGTTATGACCTTCACAGCACCATCACTGAGAAGCTCCAGATGTATACAGACATAGAAGTAGAACTAACAAGGGTGTGGAAACTGAATGCAGTCCGTATAGTACCATTAGCATGATCCTCAACGGTCATTATCCCGAGTAAATTACACGATAGTTTTAAACTGCGAATCGTCGCCTTGGTCTATATGTTCTCGTGCAGAAAGCAGTGATTCTCCATATGGAGTATCAGTTGAATGTTTTTAGCGGAATAATGAATAAGAAATGCTTGGTAATTGAGCCATTCTCTTTGAAAACCAACTAAACCACTGTGACTTCAAATAAGTAAATAAATATATATATATATATATATATATACAGCACATTGAATTAACTGCTGTAAAAGTGAGATGTGCTGGTGGCGTTGGTGGACACACAGTATTTTGCACAAAGAAGGGTTCTAGATAATGCCTTTTATTTCCAGGGTACTTCACCAAACAATACTTAGACACACTCAACACAACTTTTATTATTGATAAAAAAAAAAAAACTTTCAATTACTTTAGTAACATGTTTCAACTTCAGTTCATCTTCAGGCTAATCTGGTAAAAAATCTAACAGCGTGTATTTATAAAATGTCATATGTCCATTTTCGGATTGAAATCTCATTCGTGACTGAAGTGTTATGTTATAGATTGACTTAAGTCTTGCTTCTATGTATTGTGGTTTAGAGATTTTCCTTCATGTCTTATAATTATCATGCATTTGTATTGATTAAAATTATGTTTCGATGTTTTATTTTATTAGTTATTATATCTTATTATCAAGATACGTTTTGATATGCTGTAGACACAATGTATTCCCTGTTGATTTTTCTTTTTCGGTACCGGTGAAATGTGTTGTTTTGTTGTGAGTAATTGATGCTGTAAATAGTATTGTCCTCAGTAAGTAAAACTTGTATAGTATGTGTTATTAAGTATTATTTTGTTTTTTAGGTGGAATATTGGGTTAACCCTTTAAACGCCAAGTTAAATCCCATCTGCCATTTGCTGGCATTATTAGGAGCTCACCCTATTCTCCACGTTAGCAGGATAAGGGTTAAAATTTCATATGAAGAAATCTACAAAAATCTGTAGTAAGCACCGATAAATCTTGTGAAACACATTGCAGGTAGTGTTCTAGATAGAACTCTTGTTTGGGACAGATTATACTGTGTTGACACACTTTCAACATTGGGAAGTTTCATTAATAGGTATATTGATGGGTTTATTAATAATGAAAGGTGTGTTGATTGTGTTTATTGTCTGTTATTGCTCAGAAAGCACAGTGAAATATGGAATATCAAAATTACATCAAATTACTTCACCTAACTGTGTGTTGCCAGTGACCCACATTTAACCCTTTCCTATCATCTACTGGAAGACTTTAGATGTAATAATATTCCCATGCAGGTGTGCCATTTGCTTTAAAATTTACAAATTTATAGCCACATGATAGTCACATACTGAGCTTAGTATCTTTATTCTCTATATTTTCTGGAAACTGGAATCTTCGGAACAAATGGATGTTGTGTAGCTTAGCATTAGTGTAAAACTTTTTATAATTTATCTCCTGAAATAGCCTAATTTTGAAACCGATGAATGTATGTATCCATTGCTAGGCTCCTATTTTATGAATTACCTGCCCTTCTCCACCTTCACTGACTAATATTAAGCATCAGGCACAAGTTCAGGAATGCATTTGTGGTGTCTTACACTAGAGAACATTACACTGAACATAATTTTGTATCCTGTAATACACTGAATTTGAACACTGTATTAACCCACTTGGAAGTGAAAAAGTTTATATACGTTCTTGTCCCCTAGTTTTTGCACAGAAGTGGCTAGTTGCTTCGATAAAATAATTTTTATTTTGAATGTTAACAACAGTGCTTTTTTTCTTGGCCCAATTGCTGGCAGTACTTGCAAAGTAAAATATGTCAATATTTAACCAGATTTCCGTCCTTAAAGGAAAGCAGTGCTCAGACTTTCTGGAACATTGGAAAATTGTGTCAAAAGCTGTGATCAGATGTACAGTATTGTGAAGTGTAATGTAAATACATGTATAAATATATTTGAATCATTGCAGCTCTTGTGATTGGTAACATGTTTTAGTTTTGCTAGATGTTTCAATAATTACATGCTAAAGCGTGTGTTGTATTTTGATGTTCAGCTGACTGTGCATCATGATAAATTCTTACAACAAAACCAACTAGATGCACTAATTTCTCAAATTTATTTTTGGAATAAAACTCTACATGTTTCGGACAGTTCCTCTGTCTATCATCAGGAGTTTTTCACTGTACACGCAGCAATGGTGTATGTCAAAAAGGTTTGCTGACAGCTTGCGAGCAGGATCAGGATGGAACTGCTCGCAAGCTGTCAGCAAACCTTTTTGACATATACCATTGCTGCGTTTACAGTGAAAAACTCCTGATGATAGACAGAGGAACTGTCCGAAACATGTAGAGTTTTATTCCAAAAATAAATTAGAGAAATTAGTGCATCTAGTTGGTTTTATTATAAGAAATTGTGTTGTATGTAAGCAAAGCGCAGCCTTGGTCTTGTGAAATATTTTTTAAAAATTGGCGGGAAGCTCACCGACTTAGATTTGCCAAACCTGGGGTTTTCAGACTTCTTGGCTGGTGTGCCAGTAAATTAAATTTAACAATTTGAATGTTCCACCACATTTTTTTTTTTTTTTTTTTTTTTTAAAAGAAAAAGTTGACATCGGAAAACCTGGCTGACAGCAGAAAGAGTTATTGTTGCCAGCAGTGCATGTATTAGCAAGTATATATAGCCTACATTTTGTTTATTTTTTAAAATTTATATCCTTTTTTGTGTTTATGAGAGATTTTTCATTAAGGCCTCATACCAATAAACAATGGTAGGAATGCCAGTAGTGGTATGTTTATGCCAGTTTGAGAAACAGTGTGCTAAACCTATCACAGTATTCTGTGTAATTGTGATAACTGAATGTGCAGAAGGTAAAACTATCCCTGTACAGGCCTGGACAGGTACTTAGGGCTCCAGGAGATGGAGGCTACCAGAATTTCTACACATTCGGCACATGAATGTGGTAAGGTTATCAGCCCTACAGATCGGCTGCCTTTGCTTCACGGCACATATTCCAGGTACTCATTTCTGTTAGAGGCTGAGTCGACCTGAGGGCTGTAGGGCAGTCGGAAGGATTAAGTCAATGAAAAATCAAGTAACCACATCGGGAATCGAACCCACGAATTTCGGGCTTGTAGCACAGTGCCTCACCCAAGCTGAACATGTACGTGTGTGAGTAATGTATCATTACTAATTCAGTAAATGATCAATTACATAGCAGTGTTCTGTTTCTCATACAGTTAATAACTTACTGTATGTATTTGTTGCTGTTTGTAGGAATGTTGAATTCTAAATAAAGTTTGTGGTGTTATACAAGACAACCAAATGCTCAGAATCTTTTAGGAGTTCAAGTTGTGTTTAATCTGACTTTCTGGTCATGCATTCTAATATTTTTCTCATATCTTCTCCTTGTATGCTGTGTATGCTCGTTTTGTAACGTTTTCTAACCAAAATTGTGAATGTACTTATTATTTTGTTCATTCATGCTGCATATCTTGTCCATCTAAATTCAAATCTATGTGCCTGTTATGATTTCATCACTAGTGTCCCCTGAAAAACAATTGTGAGGAAGGATTCAAGTCTTCTGGAATGTGATACTGTGTCACTGGGTGAGTGGTTCTTAATATTGGAAGGATCATGATGCCTTGAGGATGAAGGCACCTTTATCATGAATCCCCAGCAACACTGCTGTGGGAACCTCAAATTTAAAATTGTGTGGAACATTTTGTTCTGTGGAATCAATTTAAAGTGTTGTACTTCTGAACAAAGCCTGTGTGTTAAATGATTGTAGTACCTTTTATATTATAATGAATGCAGGTATGATGACACATTAAACTCAGAAGGGTGGAATGGGCTAGACCATCTGCAGGATGAATGGATCAAGAACACCAGGGAAAATGTGAGGAGGAAAAATATCTGGTAGTCAAGCAGCAGGGAGGCCGGAGGACTTGCAGGTAGACGTGATGCCTAGAGGTGCTAGAAAATGCTAAGGACAGCAGGATGGAAAAGATTAGCAATAGCCTGACACATTTGGGGAAGAAAACCTGAGATGGCTAGGGCCTCATCTTGTGCTGTAATGTCATAATAATATGATATAATAATAATAATAATAATAATAATAATAA
>Ga0123354_10001979_pt1 | contig 26253 bp, 19 predicted proteins | sample TergutLab28metaG_2_FD_97872 | JGI IMG/M metagenome (GOLD analysis project Ga0123354, IMG submission 97872) | Labiotermes labralis P4 segment gut microbial communities from Petit-Saut dam, French Guiana - Lab288 P4 | ecosystem: Host-associated > Arthropoda: Insects > Digestive system > Gut ...
AACTACAATATGCTACAAGATTTCATTAGTCCAGTGATTGATAACTAATTTAAATGTAATTTTATATTTGTCAACATGCCACACTGTATACATAAGTGTACTAATACTCTTTATGATTATGCCATAATTATTAATACTTATGTTAGTTTAATATATGAACTTAAAAAGAAATGGAAAGGTATTTATGAGTAAATTTGTTGGAACCGGGCCCTCGTCTTATGAAAAATGAATTTACTGGGCTGTGGTCTCCCAAATGTTGAGAAACACTGCCCTAGAAGACTTGAATATGTATCTGTAAGCCTCTGTTTTATATTTTGAGAACAATATGAACTGTTAGTTCATAGTTTGATAACAGCGTATTGCTGAAATGGGAAGAACATGACTTTGTTTCAGAACATGGTGCTGAAGAGAATGTTTTTACTTTGTAAAGATGAAATAACGGGAGCCTGGAGAGAACTGCGTATTTAAGAGCTTAGAGTGACTTGTACAAAATGCTATTATTGCAGTCAAATCAAGGAGGCTGAAGTTGGTAGAGCTTGTGGCCTAGCATGCCTACGAGAGATGTTAGTATATAAATATCTGGCTGAAGGGAGACACTGGTGACAGGCTACTGTGAATAACGTAGTGGATTTGCAGGTTCCATAAAATGTGGAGAATTTCTCAACTAGATGAGCGACTGTTAGCTTCTCAAGAGGGGTTCTGCTCCATGGAGTTAGTTGCTTAGTGTATAACTGAAATAAACATTTCTGTATAGTGTATGTTTTAATTTGTTTTTACTTGCATCATGGCATCCATGAAATATATCCAGTTTCTACTAAGAGAAGATATTTTAGACCCCCAGAAGAAATATGTTCATATGTCAGTGTATAAATTAATGCAGAAGGAAGTCCTCGAGCAGATGATGAAAAATTGTATCTGAAAATAATTCAGTACTTGTTGATCCACTGTGTAATGTGGCAGAGAAACAGTAAAGGCAGTAGGATTACAGTGACATTTGTGAGTATTGAGTATAAAAACTTTGTTTTAGATGGGAAGGTACTACACTGCATCCAGCATTAAAAACAGACTTAGCTGTCTTATGGGATATTATTGACATCAGCACCACATCCATTTCTTCCCCTTCACTACACACACACACACACACACACACACACACACACACACACTGTGCTGTTACATAGCTGCATACAAGAATTTAACAGTTTTTTATTACAGATAATGCCATGTTTAAAATGTGCGACTGGCTGACTTATTTTCAGAAATTTTTCAACCCATTTTCATTATGGAAAAGTGGGATTTTTTAAAAATCTTACTCAGCAAACATTTGCACCGTTGGCTGTGAATGTACATTAGGCCAGGTGTAAACAGTTGCATCATGCCCCTGGCAATTACACGTTGCAAACGAAAAATTAACTGAAGAGACTTGCATGGTGTCTGATTCATTAGCATTCTGCACAAATGGGGCCCTAAAGTTGCTCTCAGCAAAATAAGGCATTGTTATTTTCAAAATACTATAATTGTATGTTGTAAGATTCTAAGTTTTCACAGTAATGTATTTTCAGATTATGGCATTCTATGCTGTGACACCATGACACCAGTTTTCTAAGAACATGCTGGCTCCATTTTCAGGGTTGCACTATGGGGGATGAAGAAACTGTCGGGCTGTATAGTCAGGTTACCAAGAAGGCATTTATACAGTTCACAGATTGGGATGAATGGATTGAGCCTAATCAGAGGCAATAGAAATGGTGACCAGGAGTGTTTGCCCTTTTCAGGGCCACTACAGACAGGAAATTGTAAATGAAGACATGGATCTTTGAAGAGTGCATGCTGTTTTTGTCAAAGGAGAAACATAACATTTTGCAAGGAATTACTTTGAAAAGGTCCTGTTCATAGAATTCCTCATCTACCAATGAATGTTGCAGACAATCAACACAATACTTGTTTGTGTTTGACAACACAATGGGGATGTGCCACCTTAAAATAATTTCATACTTACCATTTCTGCTGGCCAGGAGTAGGGTCTGTGCTGACTCCCTCTCCCATGGGCCTGAATAACCATCCTCTTTGCATCCTTCCTGTATAACTTGATGGCTTTCTGACCATACTCTCTTCAACCCTGAACACTTAAATGGCATGTTCCTTTCAAACACTGGTGTTCAACAATATGACTACTTGGTATCACAACTTAGAATTCCATAATAACCGTATGCTGTTGCTACAACCATGTGAGTGCAAGATAAACTTTGAATTGTGTACTGATGTGTGACATGGGTCTGGAGTATGACAGGCTCAATGTTATGTCAAAGGCTTCGTTACTGAGGCTTTCCATAAACAAAGGTGCTGCATGGGGAATGGGTGAGGTGTCAAGATCCCACAGAACAATGGCTCTTACAAAGGAATATTAAGATTATCATCAGACATCAGCAGGATAAACAAATATGATAAAGTTGTCTCTTTGCCTAATTAAGATATATGGTGGGGAGTGAAGGTATAGGTGCATTCTTGATCTAATACTAAATGGAGATGAATGGTTAGGTTAATGCCCCAAGGAAAACACTGACTGTACACACTGTCAATGGATATGGCTGGGTGCAGCCCAGAGACAATGTGGATGTTGTGGATTGAAGGAAAAAATCTCTCATCCCTGACGTGAATAAATTCCAGCTTCTTGGTTTTCGCCCCTGTAGCCTGTGAAATATGTATTTAAATTTTTCAAAGGCCTGGGAGGTTTAGTTTGTGCACCATGACATTCTGCCCTGTATCCTTTCACCAAGTACTCTGCCTGTTACAAGAATCTTTCCACATGATGTCAGTTCTATTTCCTTTTGGGCAATCTAGCTACCTTAAATCACTTGCATGACCAAAAACAACAGTCCATTGCTTCTGAATCCCTCTGTAGTTTATCAGTGTTTTACTGTGTCCATACCATTCATTCATTCATTCCATTGGCATGTGCAGAATGTGACAATTCCTTGCCGTTATCAGGAGCGTCTTCCATTCCTCTCTGTTATATAGTTTTTCCTGCCACCCTTCTCCACCACCTATTCTTCCATCCTCCCTCACTTCATCTTGCCATCTATTTTTTGGTCTACCTCTCAATCTTGTTGTTTCCAAATTAATATATAATACTGTTTTTGGGAATTCTATTTGTGTCCAAACCATGTCATTCCTGAATCTGTGTCTTGTGATTTTTCCAAGACCTCATTTTTTGTGCCCTAGATTATACTTGTTTCTGTCTTTATTGAAGTACCATCAGTGCTGGATAAGTATATCAGTAATATGCAAGATGTGAAAAATTCTGATGAACATTTTCTTCAGGCACTCTAGGCTAATACTGGAACAGTATCTATACATCACCATCTACTGTTGCTGTTAAGAATGCCTCTTGTTGGCATGGTGCTTAGGCATAGAAACAACTTTACATTATAATTCACATTTTATTAACATGTTTTTGCTTTAAATGGAACATTTAACTGGATAATATTATCATAGTTTCAAAATATTGGTTAATTCTACTTAGGTTGGTAGCATCAGTGTTTATAATGTTGGTGTTGTTTTGGGTAGGTGAGAATGTAATGGCCACTGTAATGAGATCTTACACTTGACACTAGATGTCCCTGTTGTGAGAGTTTTGAAAATGTGGTTAGCTCGTGTTGCTGGGGATGGCAAAGTGTGGAAGTTTTATCTAATCTAACACTGATATCTTGATGGCAGTTGGTGAAGAAGTGAAAGGTACGTGATACAGCATTGCTTTCCTACAACATTGTCTGTACTCTGAACTCTTCTTATCTTTTATTGACTTTGTTCTTTGTTGCTTGGCCTAAATCAGAACAACAAGATACATTGTTACTATGTGCATGACTGATGAATAAATCTTCCATTTGTGTAAAACATTTATCTTTGCTTTTATTAATAATTAATGCAAATGTCATTTTAACCCTTTCCATGCCGTACACTAGCTGTGTCCCATAGAAGCACTGGTCCTTCTGGTCTAGATTCATTTAATGTTTGAAAAGACCTGTGAAGGAAACATAACCTCTCGTCTCTCAAAGTAACTGCCTGAGGTTTTGAAGCAATAGAGATTGTTCATTATTTTCTCATTAAACTAAAAGAAGAAGGTTTCTTTAAATAAGAAGTAAACACTACAAGGGTTAACATGGCATATTTAATATAGTTTCAGAGAGTTTTACATAATTCAAAATGTTCTTTAATATATGTGAAAATTTTTTTATGTTTAGGCAATCCTTGAGAATAAATATAGTAATGGAATTAAAATTTAAGTTTTGAAAACAAGTTTGTGATGATAATTATGTGTTTCACTGTGCTGTTTGTGCAAGAGATATTACACTATCAAAAGAAATAGAAGTCGAGTTGATTTAAAATTGGGATAGGAAATCTTGTTGGCATTTTAATAGTTTTCAGTTCACTGGTTTTCGTAGGAACACATTACATTCTTAAGAAAGCTGTTGGAAAACTTTGCACATGTGACCGACCATTGGTAGTCCCGTAATTCCGGTACACACGAGTATTTAGGTATTAATTGGCTGATTATTATGAAAAATAGTAACATCATACCACTGAGAGCATTTCTACATTCGTTCCATTTTCTGTCATTATCAAGACCAACATGACATAATTTACACTTTTGAAGAGAGAAGCTTCCAAATGAGTGCATTTAGTGTAGGGCCCAAAAGTTTTATGTGATGATAAATCATTTTAAAATATGCATCTATTCATGTGATCATTTTTTTTTAATTTGGTAGCTTCTTGTAGCAGATTACATAAAAAAGCATACGTGTAACAAATGGCATGCTTTTCTTTCCTAAGTATGACTTTTGTGTATTACTTTGACACATAGAGGTACAGAAAATCTGTAATTTTGACAGATGGTGCCATAACCTCTCTAGTGGTGTATTTACAATTGGTCATTTATATATAAACTAAAAATGGCTGGGTAGCCAAGATTCAATTTAACACACATGAGTTACTTGGCCCACACATGAATTGTGACAGAAGGGCAAGCATTTGCTGCCTTCTACTTGTTACCATACATTGTGTACTTCAGAAAAGCAAGCCTTAGCGTTCTTTATTTTACAATTAACTGTATTATTTCTTAAGGATTGTCAAAAATTATGTGCTCCTTTACCAGTACACTATACTTATAAACTTTAAAATATTACTGAGATGTGTTAATAGAGAGTTACAGTAATTTCTTGAGTTGCCAGAGTAAGACGTTCATGAAAGCCCATTCTATCTGACTTATTTGTAATTCAGTATTTAGGTTTCCTTATGTGTACTGTGTAAGCCGTAGAGACAGTGCACGTTGAACAAGGGGAAATAGGTACCAACAGCAAACTTCTGTGAAACCTGAATAACCCAAGCAGCAGGAAGTGTCTGCTGAGATAATCATGTTTGGACTAGTAGGTTACAGTACATGAAATTTGCAAGTATGAGGAATTCCTGAGCTGAACGTAATTTGAAGGGGTGGCTGTGTTGAACCATGAATTAATGGATTGTACTGAATTGCTTTGTTTTGAACTGCACTTCTGTTCTAAGGTATTGAAATTTCTTACCCTTGAATGAGGTCAAATTTCAATGACACTGAAAATGACTTGTATTGTTTCATAACAGCTGTACAAAGTAAAAAAAAAAAAATCCCTCTTCCGATTTTAATGTGCTGTCATATCCAATCTGAGGACATTTATAGATGTCACTATTCTCAGTCTCCTAGCAGCTCAAAGTGTGGTGGTAGTATACATGTAATATTTTAATACAAAAAGGAACACTGTGTTAGGAGAGCCCAATACGTGTTATGTAATGGGTCAGACTTGTTTTAGAGCTGTGATAGAGGGGATGTACTTGTGCTGTTTATTATGGATGACTGTGATGTGATGTTGGTAATGATAAACTGGTTGTCTTAACCATGTGGCTACATTTTTGTGTTTGTTTTGTAGTGTCAGATATAATTATGTCATTTGCATTTACGCCTACCATTATTTCCTTTCCGTCTTCATGTTTCACTGGGCTCGCAAGTATTACAGCTTGTGCAGGAGTTCATTTTTATGGCAGCACTAACAGTGTGTCATACTGGCATATTTCTTCATAAACAAAAATTTAAAAGTTGGTTAAAAAATACGTCCATTTTTATTAGGCATCCTTTATGGTGTATTAAAAAGAATGCCTTGTGTGTATACCACATTAGACCATCCGTCTGTTATTTGGTATCAGAGATTAAATAGTTTGGCAAATGGCAGTTCTTTTCAAAGAATTGTTGAGCAAGCATGAGTTTCATAAAAATAGGCTCTTGTGGCCGTTGTACTTAAGGGTACAAAGGATTTGTGCCTGCACTTTTCATGTTTCTTTACCTATTTGGGTAAAGTTAGATACAGAAAGTATCAATCGTAATTGTAATTTTCGTAAAAATCGGTGCATTGAAAGCCTTAGTTTGCTTAACCCTTTAAACGCCGAGTTAAATCCCACCTGCCATCTGCTGGCGTTATTAGGAGGTCACCATATTTTCCACGTTAGCGGTTTAAGGGTTAAAAGCAAATATGTAATTTTGTACATTTCGCACATATTTTTTATTAGATTTGGTTAAGATTCAGTAAAGGAGATGACCAGAAAAGTCTTTTGTGTGCTAGCGAATTTCGTCAATATTGGGCCAGTGAGAGCCGTACTGTACGTAGGGACGTAAATGAATTTCTGTCCTTACTTACAACATTTACAGGTATGCGCCGCATAACGACGTTTCGGTCAACGACGGACCGCATATACGACGGCGGTCGCATAAGATTATGATATTATAATACTTGCCATTGTATTACAATTGCCTACAGTATCAAGTACAGTAAAATGCTGTACAGGTTTGTAGCCTAGGAGCAATAGGCTATACCATATAGCAGTGGCGTACCGGGGGGGTTCAACCTCCTCCTCCCCCCCCCCTCGAAATTCCGAAGGCCCTTCAAAATCGTGCCAAACTCAACCCGATTGTGAAAACTGTTAAAAATTGCCGAATTTAGGACGCCAACACCCAAATATGTTTGGAAAAAAGGCAGTAAAATTCAAAAACTACCTACGTTCGCAGTTGTTATACATTAACAGTGACAAATAAATTGGTTGTCATCATAAGTAGTCTTAAAGTACCAAAAATTAAGGACATTTTACTAGTTGAACTGAAATTTCTTGTATTAAATTGCACCTGCCTCCAGAACCCCTAACTAGGGGCTACCGCCCCCAGATCCCCATTCTCTCTGTCCTCAACTAATTTTGTTGAACCCCCCCCCCCCGAACAAAATTCCTGTGTATGCCACTGCCATATAGCCTAGGTGCGTAGTAGGCTATATTATGTAAGTTTGTGTAAGTACTCTCTATGACGTTCGTACAACGATAAAATCGCCTAACGACGCATTTCTCAAAACGTATCCCGTCGTTAAGCGACGCGTGACTGTATTGCTCCATATGGGTGAAATTCTGTGTAAAATAATGCACGTGATGCTGTTCAGTATTTGTAAGTTTCATGGGGAATTTCGGCGCGGGAAGGGCCGTAGTTTTGTTACGGACGTATATGAATGATATTACATTTATGTTTGTTCCCGAAAACCCCATGACATTTTAAGCCAACTCCTTGGTAAAGCGTTGGTACTGTGTCACGGAATATGAAGTTTGCATTGTTGTCGTATTAATTCTTATTTATTGCTTTCCCAACAATAATAGTGTTATAACTAACGAGACCTAGGGTTCTCACAGTAGTTCTGCTGAAGATTTGGCATGTTACGCCGTGTCGACTGGTAAGCCGTTACCGACGTTTCGGAGGATTGTAATTGCTTCATCTCTAAGGTCAAGCAGTGGCCCCGAATAGGAAGTCGTTAGGTTTGTATAAAACGTCGGTTGCTGTTTACCAGTCGACACGGTGTAACAAGCCAGCTGACTTGAATCTTGAAGGGTATAATTTTGTATTCGATAAAAATCGGCTTTTTTAACACAAAAAATTAAAATTATATATATATTGTTTGTGGAAACTGATATGTTAGTACCCGAATCCCACAAGTACAAATTGGCGTAATATTTATCCACCAATTAGTCCCTGGAATCAGAATATTTATGGATTTTTAGTTTCGCATTTGAAAGCATTCCCAGTCGAATTTTTCGACTTTTTTTTTAAACCAAAGACTGTATTTGCCTCCGGGCACTGTATTCCTTATTGGTTCAATCTCGTATATTAATGACGTTTAACTACGTGACTCCAATAAAAAGCAGTCTGTTGCTAATGGAAAATAGCCGCATGATGCTTGTTACGTAGCACTTGTATAATTGACGAAAACAAGTTTGAATAGCCTTGAGTTTCTTCTGCCACACTGTCACAGATAAAGGCCACTATCTCGCATTTATCGGTGTCGAAGATAGAAAGTCATAACCCAGCTGCTTCGGTAGAGCTGTCAGTTAGTGGTGAAGTGCAGTTGAGGTCCAGCCATCTGAATTCCGCCGAACATCATCAAGACACTGCAAATAGGAATAATTCTCGTTTATCGGAGAGAGAAGGCCGTCAAGTTTGTATACTTTTAAGACAACTTGAAGTGATACCAGACTCTGGCGATTACTTCCCCCTGTTGATAACAAGTACAAGCGTGTAAACGTATATTCAATTTTTTTTTAGCGTTTTTTTTCCTCTTTGCCATTTTCTTTCCTTCCGTCCGTCGTCCGCTTAGTCCCTTTCTGTCTCCTTTCATTGTTTCTTCTTTTCCGTCTTCTGTATTTTGCTTACCCGTTAGCCTGGATGTTTATTTTTTACGTGTGCCTACAAGCTGGGTGTTTCAAAGTTAATCGTAGTGCATACAGCCATACATTCTACTGTTGGTAGAAGTAATGAACACTTGAAGTGATATATTCTACTGTAAACATATTCGCTAACACAATATATGTCATGAACAAATTTACCCGGTAACGACGTAAAACGCAGTTATTAACAATAATTCAAGGACGGCATCTGACCAACAGATCCCAAGATTTTGCTCAATTAAGTCACAGAAATTAATACCAATAAAATACGTTTTATTAAGGGAGAATCCCTTAATTTTACATAATTAGTCTCCATTTTCTTTAACCACATGTTGTGGTTGTCTTGTACTTGTCTTTTGTATTTTCTTAGATTTGAAACAATCTTGCCTCTTTGTTCTCAGTAATTAACCAACTTAATGCACAAAATCTTGTTTTATAATAAGTTTATAATATGCCTCTACATGTTTCGAGCACTATGTGCTCATTATCAGGAGGTCAAATTGTATTATACAGCATCTGGTATCATCACACCTGTAGGTGGCCGTCCGGTGCACAGGTTGAGAGAAGACTTCTCTTTTGAGTCTTCTCTCAACCTGCACACCGGACGGCCACCTACAGGCGTGACGATACCACATGCTGTATAATACAATTTTGACCTCCTGGTGATGAGCACAACAGTGCTCGAAACATGTAGAGGCATATAATAAACTTATTATAAAACAAGATTTTGTGCCTTAAGTTGGTTAATTACTACGATTGTACTGAGATGCACGGTCAGCAAAACTTCAAAACTTGCCTCTTTGGTCGTCCCTGTCGTAAAGCTTTGCATATTACCATGTTTTTATTGAAGAAGTCAGCGGAATCAAGTCCAACAAAGTACACTTTATTTAGGGAGAAACCCCTTAATTTAATCGTATTTAGTTAGATTTAATTTTTGTGATGTAATGAAGACATACACTGTAATAGGCAGCACTACAGTACAGTTCACTTGATGACTCAGTGACGTCTGCAAGGCTGCTGTTTTTCCTTAAATCTCTGCGGCCAGACAGTAGCAACACCTGGAGTGGTGTGTGTGGTCAAGTCTCATTTCTTAACAATTTAACGACGGTATTGGTAGCTCAGATTACTTAGTGCCGAATGGTAACGTGATTAGTGAATGATTATTTGGTAAGGATGTGAGAGGAAGTCGCCGTAGCAAAGCTTGAGGGATCGTAACGACATATGCCTGAAGGCACTGAGTAAAACCACGAAAGCCCTAGGATATCTGGTCCCAAGCAGAACCAAGGACCGCCGGGAGGGGGTTCGTATCCCAATAAAAAAAAAAAGTTTTTTGCCTCCAGCAGGGGACGACCGACTAAAAATCTCCACTCTCCGGCAACACCCCTACACAAAAAAAAAAAACCATTCTAGGAGAAAAATAATCCGTGTGGGTATTGGATAACAGCCTGCGAAATCAGTCTAGACGCAGTGGTAGAAAAATCTTTGTACCTGTCTGCAATCTAAACCTGATTGTGCACCCGGTGGTCTGCTCAGTGCTTTCTGTTAAAGTTAGTTCTTTATCCGACCGGGGTGGGGTATTTGACGTATTATTCGAACAGAAAAAGGTAATATTATGAAACAAATGGTCATTTTGTGGAAAATAAATTGAGATTATGCAGCAAGTCGTAAAGTGCAGTAAAGTTGCTCTTTGCTTAGAAATATAAAATGAATTTATATGGTGTTTTTTTTACGTGCGTTCTCATGTCAGAGAATGCAGAACCAAATCGTATTAAGTGTTAATGGCGTGGTGCTTATTGAGACAGACCTTCGAGAAGGAAACAGATTACCCATCAGACGTTAAAAAAGCACGAAACGAGGTACCATGTCTGTTGCCCCCGTACTGCTCATCGCAATTCCTGTAACTGTTCATTTCATGCGATGTTTGGTTTCAGTGCGCTCTTGTGAGGCAGTTTGTGGAATAGAATTTTCCAGATCACTGTGTGCATTTTTCCCAGGCAATCCTAAAGGGATGATAAAAAGATTTTCGGATGATTGTCAGACGAAATTCTTTAAAAGGCGTACGTTTTCTTTCGAAGTTACACTTGTATTTGAAGTGGAATCGTAGTATTGTCTTGTCCTTGCTTCAAATTGTGAAATAACAGTGACACTGTAAATAAAGAGTTCACAAATAGGAGTGTCGCATTTCCTCTCTTAACCTACTACTATTGCGTCAGTTAAATAAAAGTTGACCTGAGTTAAATCGTGAAGATGAAGGTCTCAAGCTCTTTTCGAAACGTCAGTCCCTATTTACCAGTCGACAAGGCTAATGTCGCAACTAGGTTATCTGACGCCCGGGGCGAATAACCACAATGGCAACCCCTAACAGAAATCATGAACTTCACAAAATCACCATTATTTATTGAATTTCCGTGTATTTGGCTCAGTAATTTAAAATTTGTTCAGCGCAGAATATAGAATGTTTTAATTTAAAATGTTCATTTTGCCGCCCCTTAGACACTGCCACCTTGGGCGGTGGCACTGTTCTCCCCCCCCTCCTGTCTCCTGGTATGCCCATTTACTTGGCGTCATACCCCAGAACACTTCTCGCAGGTTTAGGATTTCAAGCAGCTCTGTTAGCAAGATTTGATTACTTATCAGAGTTAGACAGCAAGTACGCGAAATCACAGAAGCTGGGCGTGTGGTTTCTGTGTGAGGGTAAATTTTGGAGTCCGTGCCAGCTCGGTGGGCAGTTTTTCGCTGTCTCATTCTCAGCTATACTATCGATGTACGCTTTTAGCACACTGGTGCAAGTAGTCTATTACGTACCGTTGAACAGGTGACGTTGACTGCTGTGGTACTTAACCTCTAAAAGCTAAGAAGGGTTTGAGCATATGGTGCGGTATTCTTAGCTTGCTGTTAAAAGTTAGGACTGGTTACACGTTTTTGTAGTCAAAGATCAGTTTATCTTGCACTGATATCGAACGTCAAAGGTCGGGAATATATTTTTTGTAAATATACGTAACCTTTGAAACACGGACAAAAATAAAAATACCGTAAGCAAAAATAATGTGCATGGCACTGAAATCGAGAGTAAAGTAACTTCGTGGGACGCACTAGTGACGTACTTAATTCGAATCAACGTTCAGCCATCATCATGTTCACCTCGCTGCTGTGTACATCAATTTTTAATAATGTTATCAACACGGGGAATATTTCGCGGTGCAGCGGGCAGGCGAGAAACAGGGGCGGACAATTCAGAGCCTGGTCAAACTTACTTCGAGCAATGGCGACTAGTGGTAAAGATGCGGGTGCCTATAACTGTTCGGAGACGAGTGTGAAATGTTTTGTGACAATAGACAACATGAATCCATGTATAAAGAGAATGGAGTATGCGGTACGAGGCCCTCTTGTTATTAGGGCGTCGGAAATTGAGAAGGAGCTGAAAGAGGTAAGATAGTCTCCGTATTGACAGAGGTCAATGGAATGGGTAGTGTATAATTATTACAGGAACTGTTTAGCATGTGATTTTGGTGATAGGTAAGAACCATAAACGTGCCATACAGACCACGTTGTCTAATGTTACGTGAGTAGCGTGAAGTGTGACAGGTTATGTGACAACCGTATGTAGGACAATACGATAGGGATGACAGTTCGTACACTTTGAAGGCAACATATGTATGCACGAAATGGTTGGTGCCGGTACTTGTTCATAGAGTAACACTTGATTTATCTATGACAAAGCACACACAAAGACATGTCATGTGATCTTATTGACACACAAAAGTAACATAAAACTGGAGAATACAGTGTGGATTCTCCTAAGTTAAGTTTCTAAAGTAAGATAACACAACTTAACTTGCAAAACTGAACAAAAACAAGCCAGTCTTAAGCAAGGTAGGCAGTAACAGATGGAGCAACATGTATTGTGGGGTTAAAAATTGACAATAATTAATTAAATTTTAATACAGTAAATGAGCAAATAATGAAATTCTGAAAATATTGTAATCTCTTCACAGTTTAATGTTTAATTGAATAATATTGAGGTTATAAAGAGAGTAACATTGTGTAATAAGCAGTTCGAGCTTACTTTGGATAATTATAGTATGTTGACAATCATACTTTAATAGTACCAAAACACTTAGTCTCCATAAATAATAAAAGTCTTGTGTACTTAAACTTCTTGTGTTGATTGTTATGAAACTAGTAAATAATACAGTGCAGAGATATGTATGAATGTGTGAAACTGGTTTGAAGAATTTTCAGTCCTGTTTCTGGTATTTTTGTGCTGTTTTGATGCCACATTTTGTTTCAGGGCGCCAAGAAGCCCTTTACGGAAGTGATCAGGGCCAACATTGGTGACTGCCATGCAATGGGACAGACCCCCATCACATTCATCAGGCAGGTTAGAATTATATGTTGCATCCATATATGAAGTACTTACCTTGATTGATTGCTACATTCATAGTTAACTTGGCTATACTGGTTATTTCATGCTTCTTTAATAAGTAATATATTCAAAACAAAGCTACAGTTACTCAGACGTGTCGTTTACACAACATGTAATGGTTGTTTGACCACAGTCTTCATGAATTTGTTGCATGCTGTCCATGCCAGATGTAAGGAATATACTGACATGACTGTCACCAAGTCTTTTTTTTTAATCATTATTATTATTATACTAGTGGATGCATTGTGCCAAGGTAGGGTTGGCATTAGGGTAAAGGTGACATTCTACCATTTGAACATTATTTACCACTTGGCCAATTTGATTTTTCTTCCTGAACTGAATAGGAAATTTCATATATATTGGTAATAATACTTTACTCAACATGAAGTTTTCAGAAGTTGATTGTGTTCCATTTTGTGAATGATTGTACTTTATTTGTACTGAGAGTTGAGCACAGGTTTAAAATAGAATGTGCCATCTCAAATTGAAATGAAAATTACACATATACTCATACTTCTGTTGTGTTTAATGCGTCATATGTTTTGGTTGTATGTATGAAATTAAAAGTCTGTGGAAAAGGTTTTGTTTGTTGATGCAAAAATCATTTGAAATGTCATAATTGCATGAACTACAACATACATATATATGTGCGTTCTCAATGAGTAGGTGATTTTCCTACCAGAAGAATCACAAGGGCAGAAAAGATTTAGGTTGTTTTGTCTCCAAAAGCAGACTGTATACAAGGTACTCATTTATTAATGATTGGTACAGTAAATATTTTATTGTCCAACTTATGCACAATTATATAATATGTTATGGCAGCATATGCTGCCATAACACCGACCACGTCCATGTCAACGGACACGATAGAACCGTTCTTGTAATTTTAGCCAAGTACTGTACAAGGTTCCATGATGATGGAGCCTCTGTTATCTGAAACATGTTGGAGCACTTTTAAATATTTTTATAATTTTAACTGTATCTACATATCAGATAATTGTGCATAATTTGGACAATAAAATATTTATATGTTGATGATGCATCGTGCAAACATGAAGATTGGTACAGTATCTCCTTACTAACAGAATTATTGTATTTCATTCCATGAGCATGTCTTCACTGTTCCTTTCTTAAAGGAAAAATTTTACTAATTCAAGAGCTGCTTTGAGTGACGGCAGAATGCGAAATATGTGAAACGCCAAACTCCCAGGCTTTCAGCCCTGAACTCTTTGTGCATTCCACTGTCTGCTTCATATTGTATGTTCTAGTTTACTTAATGCCGTTGGTTGAACCGTCTCATATGACCATGTACCAGCAAGCTGTCAGTACCCAGTTAATATCTATTGTCAACTTAGCACATAAAACCCTCAAATTTAAAGTTAATTTCCTTACACTTTGTCCCATTAAGGAAGCAGCTTATAAAATGGATTAGAACACTGTAACGTAGTCTTGCATGTTTTGGCATTTCATTATATTGTGTGTTTATTAGAACCTAGGCATATTTTTGCCACTGCTCAATGCACAAGACATGTTTTTGTCATGTTGCACATTTATCATTATTTGGTTTGTACCCTGTTGTTGCATGCAGTATTGTGTTTGTCCCAGGTTCTCGCCTTAGTTTCGTACCCAGTACTGCTTGATGATCCCCGGTTCCCAACTGATGCCAAGGCTCGAGCAAAAGATATCTTGTCTGGCTGCAGAGGTGGTAGTGTTGGTAAGCTGTCACATTATCACTATTATAGACGTGAGATAGAGGTGCCTGTGATGTATGTTACCCATTGGCTCCCATTGGTTGGCAGACTGCAATAAGTGAGGCCAATGATTTGATATTATTGATCGTGTACTGCGTCCTACAAGGAGTTCTAGCAGGTCTGCACAAAAATTGTCTGTTATAATGTGCCATACTTTTCCCACACATAAAATGTCATATCTCCTTGAATTTCCATGTTTAATAAGGGGTTTATTTGCATTAAAATATGATAAATACTTCACACAATGTAATCTTGAGGATTCAAGTCTTATAGGATGTAACACTGGGTTGTTATTTACTTCCTCACCTTTCAAAGGATCATGGTGCCTTTGTCTTTAGGGTTAGTAACTATTTACCCAGTGACGTGGTGTAGCATTCCAGAAAACTTGAATTTTGAGCAGCACCACTATAAGAACCTCGCGTCTTACTGTATATTCTTGGTTATGTATTATTATTTATAGGATCATACACGGATTCTCCTGGTATCGAGATCATAAGGAGACACGTGGCACAGTACATAGAGAGAAGAGATGGGATTGGCAGCAACTGGGAGAATATCATACTATCAGCCGGGGCATCAGATTCCATCAAGGTAATTGTATTTGAGGAACTAATCTCATAAAGAAGTCAAATTAAGGATGTTGTGATGAGCTGGATATGTAACTGTCCTGTGGGGAAATAAATGTACATAGGACTGTGGCTGGGAGCCTCTTGGAAGTCGAAGGAAGAGTAACTAAATTGAGCTTATGGAGATATGTGAAGATATGAGCTGGGGTGAACTGCCTTAGAATCATATCTGTTGGTAAGCTATGCATTAGGGATTTTGATCAGTAACGTTTTGCTGCTGGAGACACACGTTAGTGTAGTGGATATGGCAGGGTGTAGTTTCTAATTGGCTGACTGGTTTTTAACCCCTTGAAGAATTAAAAAAAAGTGAAATTGCTGTTCTATCCAGCACTTCCCAATTTCTGATAGAGCATTGCTTTTTGGAAGGTTCCTAGGCTTCACCTGTCTGTCCTTCTGGTACGAGCAACATGTAGATGAAGATGAATATGAAGCGTTGGTGAAATGATACTGACAGGAGAAAGCTGAAGTACTCAGGGGGAAAACAACCTGTCCCAGTGTCGCTTTGTCCATCACCGTTCCCACATGGACTGGCCTGGAATCAAACCAGGGCCTGTGCAGTGAGATTGCAGAAACTGACTGCCTAAGCCATGGTGCTGCCAGATGGAAGAATGAAATGAGTCTGCATGATATATAAAGATTCATATTTTACCTCACGGAGAACACAGCGTTATTTCATCTGAAAGAACAGTTGGTAAATAACAGTCGGTTTAGTGTTGATTAAATGTGACTGCTTGATTTTGAAGTACAGACACTCTCTGACTTATGCAATAGTTATGTTCCGGAAGGTATGGTACATATCACATTTTGCGAAATTTGGATTTGAGTATACATATGGTCAAATATGTTTGTATATAGAAGGGAGTCTAGTTGAAATCCAAACTCCAGGACACAGGATCCTGATTGGCCACAACATGACTGCCCTGCCTCCTGTGTTATTGCCCGACAATATTCTTCCTCCACCTTCGTCTTATTGCAGTTCATTCCAACAAGCAGAAATTCAGCCTGCATTTTAAAATGATATTATTTCAAATTAAATTTCTCTTTTACTTTTTAAAATTGCATAAATCTGAAACTGCATAAGTCGGGAAGTGTCTGTGTTCCAAATTAGAATTCACTTTTCAACTTTGATATGATTTTGATCATCCAGTCACTCATCACCACATAAGTTACCATCCAATCAGTTACTAACCACTGACCCCTTCATGAGACTGAATATTGCCTTCTTTGGTTTTTCTGTCAGTCAGTCTTGAAGCTGCTGGCTAGTGAAGTTAGTGGAAAGAGGAGTGGAGTGATGGTGCCGATTCCTCAGTACCCCCTGTACTCAGCAACGCTGGCAGAATTCAACATGTATCAGGTCTGTGCATCCATATACTAGCTGGACACTGAGTGCCCCATCCACTTCTACCGTAGCCAAACATAGTTACGGTGAAAGCCTAGTAGAAGTATCAGTTTTACAGAATGTGAAATGATAAATGTAACTCAGACCCTGAACAGTGTCTAACACAAAGGATGTATATTATGATATCTCTTCATTACATTGGCATGTGCAGAATGGGACGATTCCTTGCTGTTTTCAGGAGCTTCTTCCATTCCTCTCTGTAATGAACTTTTTCCTGTCACCCTTCTCCACTAAACTATTCTTCCATCATCTCTCACCTCATCTTGCCATCTGTTTCTTGGTCTACCTCTCAATCTTGTTGTTCCCAAATTCATATATAATACTCTTTTGGGAATTATATTTTCTTCCATTCTCTGTACATGCCAAAACCAACGTAATCTATTTAATCTTATTGTCTCTTTTATAGTAAGTTTTTTTAACACTTGGATATATTTCTTTATTCGTTAATATCCTCCACTTTTCTTTTTCGTTGTCATAGACTGGGCCTAAAATTCTCCTATACACTTTCCTTTCAAAAATGTTCAATTGCTTTCTAACTCTCTTTGTTAGTGGCCAAGTTTCTGATGTATATGTTAACATTTTGTCTATTACTGCATTCTTTAATCGTAATTTTAGTTTCTTTGATATGCTTTTATTTTTAAAAATTTTTGTGGCATAAAATATGTGTTAGCGTTTTTTATTCTTTCTTACAAATCTATTTGATTATTGTTATCTTCATTAAGTATTGTGATATCTGCTGTTGCTAATTCGGCATGTTAGTATTCCAATCTGCTCACTTTCAGATTGGCTACTACTTGGACGAATCACGAGCATGGGGATTGGAAATAGCCGAGCTGCAGCATGCTGTAGATGAAGCAAGGAAACATTGTATTCCACGAGCCATTGTAGTTATCAATCCTGGGAATCCCACAGGTGTGCAACATACTTGCCCGCTTCTGTCTGAAGACATTCTGTTGCTCAGAAGATTTTGTAGTTTCTGTGAGAACTAAATTACTGACTGTTGATGGATATTTTTGGAAAGTAAACTAAAAGTATTATTTGATTAATAACAAACATGAAGTTTGTGGTGTTTGGTACAAAATGAGTGAGTGATTATTTGTGGAGTTAGGAGAATACAGTTGACAACTAAATGATAGTTTTTGAATCTGAGGAACAATAAATACAGTACTATTGCAGAATTGTGTAAACTGAGCATTTGGAGAAATGTCATGAAGTAACACAAAAATAAGGATTAATTCTTTGAACTTTCAACTAATAGTAAATTAGAAATTAAAACTGTTTGATGTGTGGTAAAGCATTCATACTTGCACTCTTGTAGTTCAATGACTTGAACTCATGAGATTGTTTATTGTTCTTAGGTCAGGTACTGTCCAGAGCAAACATAGAGGAAATTATAAAGTTTGCACACAAGGAAGAACTGTTTGTATTTGCAGATGAGGTAAGAAAGAAATGGAATACTAGGTGAAGTGGTAGACTAGCACACAAGCTGCTCCATCCTGTAGTTTGAGGTGCACTGATAGGCTAGAACACTTACTACTCCCTCACACTGCCTGTATATTGAGGTGAAGTCGTTGTTACACCAAAATATATCCTGCAGCACTTCAGGATTTTGTAATTTAAAAAAATTATAAGCAGTGGACGTCCTTCGTTTCATTTATTTCTTGTAGGTACCATGTACTACGGTTAAGGTGCTGTGCTACAAATCGGAAGGTCGCTGGTTCGATTCCAGATGGTGTCATTGGAATTTTTCATTGACATTCTGATCGCACTATGGCCCTGGGGTTGACTCGGCTTCTAACAGAAATGAGTACTAGGAGTATTTCCTGGGGGTAAAAGCGGCCGGTGGGTAAGGCTGACAACCTTACCACCATCCTGGGCCATTGTCACATAATCTGGGAACCTTAACTTCCTGGAACCCCCTGGGCACCTCGGGCCTGTAATGGGATTGATTTTTACCATGTACTATTAACCGTTAGTGTTTACCAGGTTTTCTGCTGCAGCTGTAGCACTATTCAAGTTAAATGCCAACTGTGGGACAGTATTTTCCCATTTGAACAGCAAGGTTGAACATATAGTGAGACAGTGTCCCATTTGTCCATTAAATGTATTTATATGAAATATCATCAGTGTGAAATCATGTGAAGATGGGGAACAGTGGAAGAATTGCTTGTGCATGTATTGCAGGAAATGAGGAAATACTCGCAGATGTGTGTACATTTAACTTTGTTAATGTAAGGACTGGTCTAAGGGGTGGGCCAGCTGCGCCACTGCTCAAAGCGCCAACCTATAAGAGGCACTGAGATGTCACTGGAATACTCATAAATGTGGTGCTTGTAAATTCAGGTTTTCCATGCAAGAAAGAATTTCCTGAAAATTATCTTCATTTTGGGTATGCATCCTCAAAAATGTTTGCCAGCCCTGTTCTAGGCCAGAAAAGTTCAAAGAATATTGGTTTGAAGGGATGCCATCGTTAGCTTGGCTGGGGCACCAAACTAACAGCCTGCCCAGGGCACCTACACATCTTGGGCCCAAAAGAATTTTCTGAAAATTATCTTCATTTTGGGTATGCATCCTCAAAAATGTTTGCCAGCCCTGTTCTAGGCCAGAAAAGTTCAAAGAATATTGATTTGAAGGGATGCCATCATTAGCTTGGCTGGGGCACCAAACTAACAGCCTGCCCAGGGCACCTGCACGTCTTGAGCCCGCCCTGTTTGACATCCAGTAGTTACCAGTAATTATGGTATGTTCTGGGTCTGAACAGTGTGGGTCAGAATGTTAGCATATTACGGGCTGAGCATAAATTTACATTCAAGCAGCCTTGCCTTAACACACTAACACAGACATTTTTGTTAAGGAAATTCAAACATATTTGCCAGATAACATACCAAAAACATATTTTTTTTTTACATTCATGTGACCGTGCATCATGACAAATCCTCATAATAAAACCAACTAGATGCACCAATTTCTCAAACCTATTTTGGAATGAAACTGTACATGTTTTGGACAGTTCCTCTGTCCATCATCAGGAGTTTTTCACTGTACAAATAGCAGTGTTATATGTCATACAGGTTTGTAGACAGCTTTTGAGCAGGATCCTGATCCTGCTCGCAAGCTGTCAGCAAACCTGTATGACATATACCATTGCTGGGGTACAGTGAAAAACTCCCGATAATGGACAGAGGAACTGTCCGAAACATGTAGAGTTCCATTCCAAAAATAAATGTTAGTAATTAGTGCATCTAGTTGGTTTTATTATAAGGATATATGTATGTATCTGTTTCAGTTCCTCAAACCTTGTCTTGTTATGTGTGAATGTTTTGTTGCAGTTGGATGACATAATACCAGTATATTGTAATTCACACGGTTCTTCTGTCTGTACACAGGTGTATCAGGACAATGTGTATGATCCTAAGAGCAAGTTTCATTCCTTCAAGAAAGTTATGGATGAGATGGGTGAACCATATAGTAAAATGGAGTTGGCTTCATTTATGTCAAGTTCAAAAGGTAAGGAGATTGAATTTTGGAACTCCAAGCATAGTTGTATATTCAGCTGGTACATAGTAGGTGATTTTAGCTGTCAGGTAGTATGATCAGTGGTGCTGTTTAATAAATTTACATATACAACAGTGTGGGAAATAGTCTAAAGTTAATTAACTCATTGAAGCAGAATCCTTTTTGAGAAGCTAATAATTACTTAGCTAGTCAAGAAATTTCTGCAGTTTGTGGAACTGGAAGTTATGTCACCATGATTAAGAGCCCACTGATTGTTCCCATTCTGAGGCAGATGAATACATTCCATGTCCTCCCATCCTATTTCTCTATACTATATTTTAATACTTTCCCTTCGTTGCTAAGGTCATCTCAGTTGTCACTTCCTGCCAGTTTTCCCCATTGAAATGTTTAAGCATTTCTTCCCCATCCTGATGCATGCCATATGACTGCTCACTTCTTCATCCTTTATTTCATAACCTGAATAATATTTAGCGAGTGGTACAGTAAAAACCTATGATGTCTGCAACTGTCTGTGCAGGTTACATGGGGGAATGTGGTCTGCGTGGTGGATATACAGAAGTTGTCAATTTGGAACCTAATGTCAGAGCAATGTTACTGAAATCCATCTCTGCCATGCTGTGTCCAACTGTTCTTGGACAGGTATGTATAAAATAGTATACAGTGTAATGAATGCACCTTGTGTGATAACCATACCATTTTCATATGTCCGCTCTTTTGCTTCTTTCCAAACAAGGCCAATTTGTTTTAGCAAATGAATGTTAAATATGTTACGGTTAAGGTTTGCACACTAGTAACAAAGATTGTGGTCTCCTGGGATGTGCACTGTGTAATTTGGTAGATAGGTGCCATTATTTTAGAGGAATTGACTGACTATATTGTATGGAATCACTTCCCAGAATACTGTAATCTAGAAAACATCTCTGGTCATAACTTCAGGTAACCTTGTCAGTCAGAAAATAAGTTTACATGACATGCAGTTTCTTAGCTAATGACCTTGAAACGTATTGCATATGGCCCTGATCTGGTGCCAAGCAATTGTAGTTTTCCAGCACTAAAGCAAAGTCATTGTGTCCACAAATTTAAAGATTGCCATGGGGTTCAAGGAGGACTGTTTGACCTTTGAAGATGGGGCTGATAGGTTGTCCCAAAATGTAGGTAAGAAATTAACGTTACACAGTATATGTCAGCACAATCTTTTTTATTCTTAAGCAAGGCTACATGTTTCGACTAAAAGTTAGTCATCTTCAGGCCCTTACAACATTTTCCATTACCAGACGCTTTGCCCACTTTGTAATTCCATAGTGTTTACAATTGTGGAATACATCTAGTTAAAACTTTCTAAAAAGGTTTTGATTTTGTTTATAAAGTGTGTTATTTACATATTGTGTCTAAACATTAAAATATTAAAAATTCTTCCTTAACAGTGTGTTAGTGTTCACCAGATATTCAACTGTGAGTTCCGTTGTCGTATTGTGGTTGATGTTGGGGTACTTCTGTTTATCCTATTTGATAAGGATAAACAAAATCAAAACCTTTTTAGAAAGTTTTAACTAGATGTATTACACAATTGTAAACACTATGGGATCCCAAAGTGGGCAAAGCATCTGGTAACGGAAAATGTTGTAAGGGCCTGAAGATGACTAACTTTTAGTCAAAACATGTAGCCTTGTTTAAGAATAAAAAAGATCGTGCTGACATATACTGTGTAACGTTAATTGAATTGCAAGCACATTGTGATGCCTTCATTCAGAGTAGGTAAACTACCACTGTATGCTGCATGAAATCCCCAAAGAGCACAGATCTTGTTTACTGTGCAGTGGAAGCCTGAAACGCTCATTGAAACAGTTGTGACATGAGAATTGATGACACGGGACACAGGCTTATATCAGAAGGGAACTAAACCTCATGCCATGACATGATAAATGCCTCATTTGTAGAAGGGACCATGTGGAAGAGTACTAGCAGAGCAGTGCACTTAATTATGAACTGTCCTTGTTAGAGATGAAAATAAAGAATCCCAAATGTATGCATTGTAAACTGATTTTTCTGACTGACCCTCAGTGACTTTCTGTGTACTAAATGAGGTGTTTAGAAAAGGACAAACTCTTCTCGAATTAAGGTATGTCATCTGTTCCACAATACATGTAATGGCCATGACTCAAATCTCTTGAGTTACATAGTAACAACTTGTTCCATACGCCAGATGTAATAGGATGTTTTTAAATTATGAATTGTGGCTTTTGTGGTCTTCTTTAGTCTTTCCAAGCAGAAGCTGAGATAGAGGATTGCAACTGACCTTTATCACTCCCTATGTTCCTCACAGATCGTCATACATAATTATCTACTCATTCAAGAACTACATTCTGCATGCAGTTGAAGGACATGAACTAAGAAATGGTTGGTTTACTTTACTTTATTGCAGAGTGTGATGGATGTAGTGGTAAATCCACCAATGCCAGGAGAACCCTCCTATGAGCAGTACATGAATGAGAAGAAGGATGTTCTGAATTCACTAGCACAGCGTGCCAAGATGGTTGCTGAAACATTTAACAGTATTGAGGGAGTGTCTTGTAATGAAGTTCAAGGTGCAATGTATGCTTTCCCAAAGGTAAAATTATTTATGTCCATGAACAAAAATATTGATTTATTATTTTTTCTGGGAAGAGTGAAATAGGATTCTTTAATTTGGACGAAACATTAGAGTTAGTTTGATTTAGTAAACGTGGAATACAATCAGCTGTTTTCATGGCAACATTCTGTGTTCTGTTTAAGTAGAGAATAAATTCTGAACATACTTCTTAGTATCTGGTTCAAAATCTGATGTAATACTACTTTCCAACTCACTGAATTTGCAAATGTGGTGTGTATGTTGTAATAATTACCACTGATATTAATGTCATACAGTGTTTTTACAAATTAGTGTTTCATGCAGTTGTATAGTTATAATTTATACTTCCCGCTAGCCTCTCTGAAAGTGTATAAGTTTTAAGGAAAGTATGCATTATTGCTTTGCAGAGCGTCATGGTTGCCATGATGTACTGAAATCAAAAGCTGAAAGAAAACATTGTTCTGATTTTAAGGGTGCCACCCTCTTTGCAAGAGGTCCTTCCCTTTTAATGGATGAAATTGTTTGTTTCAGCTTGATATTCCTAAGAAAGCTGTCGAGAAGGCAGAGTCCTTGGGACAATGTGCTGATGTATTCTATGCCTTCCAGCTGCTTGAAAATACAGGCATCTGTATAGTACCAGGATCAGGCTTTGGGCAGAAGGCTGGCACTTACCATTTCAGGTTAGTATTGTTTCTGTTATGGTTGTGAACATACCATGCCGTTAGATACTGGTCTGCTATTGGAAGCCTGTCACCATAGCTGTGAGTTTAGACCCATTTATAATGGCATGCATTGTTATATCTTTGTTCTATACATTCTTTAACATCTCTTATAATAGTTCCTGTATGAGTACCAGGAGGCAGGAATTTTATGTTTTCCCATACCATTGTATTTTTTTTTTTTTGCACAAATTACTGTCTCGTAAATGAAGCCAACTGGGTACACAATTTTTCTTAGTATGTTTATTTCATTTCTCTACATGTTTTGGGCAACTATGTGCCCATCATCAGGAGAAATAACTGTATCTATGCGACACTTGGTATTTGTCACTCTGTATGGATGACTGTCTGGTATGTAGGGTGGAATTCCACCTTGCATACCAAGCACCAAATGTCGCATAGATACAGTTATTTCTCCTGATGATGGGCACATGGTCGCCTGAAACATGTAGAGAAAAGAAATAAACATACTGAGAAAAATTGTGCACAAAGTTGGCTATATTTATGAGATTATACAGGGATGCATGGTCAACAAAACATAAAATTTGACAAATTACTGTATTTTCTGTATCATCAGATGCTATGAGTGATAAAGTGCATCCTGTAATTAGCAAGTAAAAAGTAAAGCTATCCCAGTACAGGCCTGGGCAGGCCCCTCAGGCTGTAGGAGGTTGAGGTTTCCAAAATTTGTAGACAATCAGCACGTGATGGTGGTAAGGTTGTTAGTCACATACATCAGCTGCCTTACCCACCAGGAGACAAATCTGGTACTCATTTCTCTTATGGCCTGAGTTGACCCCAGGGCCATAATGCAGTTGAAAGGTTTAAGTCAATGAGAAATAACATTGACCCCATCAGGAACTGAACCCGTGACCTTCCAGCTTGTAGTGCACTGCCTCAACCAACTGCATCATCACATACATATTTAGCAAGGTATTTTTGTGGATTTAATGGACTGCTTGTGTAACTATTCATCACCCTGTGTTAAGATGTAGTGTGGATTTTGGGGACTTTTTTGAGGGGAGAATGCAAATTTTTAAATGGGGAATGTATTAATTTGTACCTGGTGTGAGTGAGATTGGACATAAAATTGATTAACACTGTCGCTAGATGGACATAAATGTGCAGAATTATGATGTGGTTGCACTACTGTTGGAGGTATCTTCCATAAGGGTCGTTTTCCATGCCTGAACCTCTTTTATTCACACTGACAATCATTTAATCATAGTGCTGAATATAGGGATAGTGAGGCTGGTGTCCACCATCTTTTTTGTCTTTTTAGCTCACATTCTTCTGCTGTCATTTATATATATCTTGTAGCATTTTTTCCTATGCAGCTTCCTTTTTTTTAACCCTGAAATTGGGGCAGCAGGTTTCCCCATAATGGATAATTCTACCACATTTTTATTAATCTTTTGCATGTAGGAGATTAATGCGTGTCATTAATTGTATTTATTTTTAAGTGCATGTGTTGGTTGAGATATTGTAGCTGATCATTTTATATAGTTATTTATCAGGTTTGCTGGTGCCAGTTATGGACAGTCTGTCAACGTACATTCATGAACCATTGGCAGTAGGTAGGAGGGGTTGTACGGGGAGAGATTTAAATGAGAAAAGGTTAGCAGTGGACACCGGACATTAGCGGTCCAGTAAGGAAGGCAGTCGCATACGAGAGCGATGTGAGTGAGGTAGTACAAGTGACTGTGTTACTTTAAAAAATATGATTTAGTTTTTTTAACTTCATACAGCATGTCTTTTTTATATCAAGAATCAAATGAGTAAATAAAACAATAAGTAAAAAGAATTAAAACTATATTTGATTCTTTTTGAAGAGTCGCGTAGTGGAAGAACAACGGCCAGCAAATAGCTTCAATCACACCGTGGGCATTATTTTACATACAATAGCATTGTAATTCTAAAATGAGCCATCCCCGTTGTGTGTATATAAACAAGGACTGATCAAACTGCACGAACCCGAACAACCCATAAGACCTGTTGTCAACAGGCAAGGAGCCCCAGCATGCAAACTAGCCAGACTGTTCACCCAAAAAATCAGACACGTGGCCCCACTTCCCAACATATACAACCTGGAAAACACCACGGACTTAATCACAAAACTCAAAAGCACCTCCATACTCCCACAATTCACCCTCGCCTCCCTAGACATCACCAACCTTTACACGTACATTCCTGTCACAGAAACTCGAGAGATAATAGCCAAAGCCCTTGAGGAAAACATACCCAACCCCCAAACCTGTGACGAACTAATCAGTTGGTACGACACCGTCACAAAACGAAACTGCTTTGCCAACAACAAGAAAATCATGATCCAAAAAGAGGGACTGGCAATGGGCGCCCCAACCTCAGGCCTTATAGCCAAATTCTTCCTACAGAACCTAGAAAACACCCACTTAGCACACCTCACAGAAA
>Ga0123354_10001983_pt1 | contig 26243 bp, 12 predicted proteins | sample TergutLab28metaG_2_FD_97872 | JGI IMG/M metagenome (GOLD analysis project Ga0123354, IMG submission 97872) | Labiotermes labralis P4 segment gut microbial communities from Petit-Saut dam, French Guiana - Lab288 P4 | ecosystem: Host-associated > Arthropoda: Insects > Digestive system > Gut ...
AAAAAAAAAAAAAAGGGGGGGGGGGGGGGGGGGGGGGGGGAAGTAGGGCAGGACTTTATTGACGTTCTTATTATATAATAAAGAGAGTTTGAATTATTTTGATTTCCAATTATGAATTATGAAAAAAATGTTCATTTGAAAGAAAACCTTGCAAACGTTATGAGAGATACCACATCTCTCTGCGGCAACAAGCTCCTCGTATTTGGAGGTCGTATATGAAGTGGATATTTTCGAATTATTTCGATATGGTCGTCGGTCAGTGAATAACGTTGCTTCTTTTTATCCACGCTCATGGTTGAGAAATCTGTATAAAATAAATATTATTTCCAACAGGCGTCACGGGTCAAACACAGAGCTACAGTGGGCCGCACGCATCCCGCCAGCCGTACGATGAACAGGCCTGCTGTAGATTATATAAAACAGTCTTCTTTTAGTTACTGGCCGCTAAGCCTGACCATCATGTCGTTACAGACTGTCAGATGACTTCCTGATAATACAGACCGCCTAGCCTGTGTTAGGTATTGATTTTGAGATCATTTAAGCCTTTAAAAATACTTGGTAACTATGTGTACCGCCATCTTCAATACTCAGAATGCATTTTATCTATACGGTACATTCATGCCTTCCCTGTGATTGCGACAATTAAACAATTACTGCGATAAACAACATTAACCTGTTGACCTTGGTAATGGATAGCGTGGTGTTTACTGCGAGGCGGGAGTTGAATTTTCATGTATTATGTAGATAAATCGGGCGCATCAGAGCCTTGTCTTGTCCCATTGCACTGCGCTGGTACTTAGCTTCTCCAGTTGCTAGACAGCTTGGCTGCGGCCGGACCTATATCACTAAAGACGCTCGTTGAAAGTGCGAGCAAACTGCGGAAACAAGACGAGTTTCTGGAGGAGTCAAAGGGCCATCTGCATGCAGTAGAACACCTGGACTAACTGGCTGTGTCATCGCTGTCGTTAACAGTACGATATAAGAGGCTGTCATGGAAATGGTTATGGCGCCCAATTCCTGCACATTCAAGGATGCTAATACTTACTCACTCCATGCAGCAGAGTCTTTCTTGAGAAGCAAACCGGCTCTCAGCTAGTTAAGAAATTCCCCGCATTTCATGGAACCCGAAGGTTCATTACCGCATTCACAAATGCCCGCCACCTGTCCCTATCCTGGGCCAACTCGATACAGTCCATGTCCCACATACCACTTCCTGAAGATCTACCTTAATATTATCCTCCCATCTATGCCTGGGTCTTCCAAGTGGACCCTTTCCCTCAGGTTTCCGCCTCTATTCTTCCCCATACGTGCTATATGCCCCGCCCATTGCATTAAGAAGGAAGATAGTCTTATTAATATAACGGTCTGGGGAATGCAGACAGAAGTTCGGTGAGGAAATCTGTTGGAAAACCTCTGTTTGAAAGACAAGCAAGAGATGGGAGGATGTCATTATGTTAGATTGTAGGGAGATGGATTCGGAGAATGGCAGTGTATGAATAGAAATATATCAGGTCCAGTACATGACTTTCATATTAGGGGTACCTAATCTTCTAACAACCTTATTATTATTATCATTATTATTATTATTATTACTGTCAGCATTAAGTGTGTTTACTGCGAGTTATGAAATTCAGTTTTATGTCGTATTCAACTAATTTCATTCTTAAAACAATTAATTTAAGGATCTCATTTCAAAAACAGAAACTGTACTATTTTACTTACCACGAAGGTGTTACAAATCAGACCAAATGACTGTCGGTTCTCTAAGACACTTTTAATTCTACAAATGTTCAGAGGTTGTAAACTCTAAACGAGGGCATTAGGAGGCAGTGCGGTCCTGCTGGAGCTGCGAAAACACTGCGTAAAAAGTGAACATTCGTGTAAAATATCGTGGTCGAGTTGTTAGCGCTTTTGTTTCTTATTCAGTCAGCTATGGATTTCCTCAGTGCCCCCAGCCAAATGCTGCGATAGTACCTTAAATTACGCGCAAACCGCTTCTTTCCAAATCCTTTCCCATTCATCGTTCACAAATCATACAACCATTCGGCACGCCATGAACTCCAGCTACTTCAAACGTCGCCAAGTAAGCAAAGAATAAACGAATATGGTTCATACAACGGTGAAACCGATCAAGACCTCCTATATGGACATTTTCATCTACAAACGTTGAGGGTTAAAATTACTTACTTACTCACTTACTTATTTACTTACTTACTTACTTATTACTTACTTACTTACTTACTCTATGGAGCAGAGTTCTTCTTGAGAAGCTAACCGTTTTTCAGCTATTCAAGAAATTCCCCACATTTTATGGAACCCGTATTCACAAGTGCCCGCCAACTGTCCCTATCTAAAAAGTATCAGTCCGGGTCAAAGTATTTCTGTGTGAACATTCCGTAACAAGATACGTTTTTACGGTGAGGAGTTGTCAGCACCTCGCCCAACCTCTAAGCTGGAGGATCACCCCTTGTCGGCTGTCCGCGACTGCTTATTTATTATATTCGCAGCTACCCTCCATACTGGAGGCCGTTCCTCCATTCGCAATCTGATGACGCACCATACCGTGGTGACAGAGACACACTTATCACGGGTTTGCATTATGTGATTACAATAAATAACGCACATTTGTGTCTTTCCGTACTATAAATAAGGACATCCGTTCATCCACTTTACTTAGTACATAAAAAAGCTCTTGTCTCGTTTCATCTATGCTAAATTGTATGAAAAATTTAGTATCCACCACCACACGTGCCTCCAGTGATAGGGGTGGGGGAATGACTTTGATGACGTACACTTGTTTGTAGGGGAATAAAATGCAGTGGCGGATTTTCGTTGCTGTTGCTTCCTGTACTCCACATTTTAATTAAACTGTGTAGGTACTTAGGCCAACGTATAATATCACAGCATAAACAAATTTATTTGAAGGACGTGGGTGCATTTTTAAGGTTTAAAGTAAGCGGAAACATATTAAGGAAAGCCGGTCCCAGTGGCCGCGCGGTCTAAGGCGTAGGTCTACGGCCGCTCGCCTGTTGAGATTGTGGGTTCGAATCCCACCGGGGGCATGGATGTGTTTGTCTGTTGTGAGTGCTGTGTGTTGTCAGGTAGAGGTTTCTGCGACGAACTGATCACTCGTACTAGTGCGGAGGCCTCCGCACTACTACAGAACTTCATACCTGCCGAGCACACCCCCACAATAGCTTTATTTTTCTGTATCTGTTTTTGTTTTTGTGTTGTTTTTATTAGATTCCTGTTTTTGTTTTTGCTAATAAGGCCCGCATGTAGAGATCTCTGCACCACGTGCGCGTGCATGCTTATAGTAGGATCTTAAGTTCCCCTAAGACAACCTGAAGATGGCAAGTACAGGCCGTAGTCATCAAATACACCTCATGTGACACAGTTGTGTTTGACTACATGCAATTTTCCAAGACAATATTTGCTTGAAGGGTGTAAAAAGAAATCACGAATAATGAGAATGGATGGAGTCTTGCAGAATTTTGGGTACGCGATGTCAATAACTGACTGATGACGAGACACCACACTACTGCTGACCCCAGTCATGAGTCGAATAGTATCAACAGTAAAGCCGTACCTGTGTGAGCTCTAAGTCGTATGTGGTAGTGAAAGTATAGCCCCACTAATTCTTGACCTCGGCCCAAGACCGAGGTGAGTGGTTAGACTGGGGCCCCGAAAGATTTACTCGGAGGGATAGAGCCTCCGGTACACATAAGAATGCAGGGTGGACCCCAGAAGGGGGCCTGGACACTTTGAGAAAGAGATAAACTAGTACCTCTACCGCAAAATCTATCAGCTACTTCTTACAACCGCCCCTGGCCTATCACTATGGTGACTGAGCTATCAAGTTTCAACAGTCCTAATATTGCTTGTAAAAATGTCCACATACTTCTTCCATCTAAAAATGTGTGAGTATTTCATATGTACCCCAAATAGTATTCTACCGCTTAATTTGTCATTTGGACGCCTGAAACTGTTTGGCGAAAGTTGCGAATTTTCAAGGTATTTTTTAGTAAATTTATCAAATATTGAATTGTAATGCGTATCTTAATCGAAGAAGTAAACTCCGCCAAATATCTTGGAACAATTATGAATGCGGACAACTTAATAGAAGAAGAAATAAAAGAAAGAATTGCAGCTGGCAATATATCCTTCTTTACAAATAAAAAGATATTCCAAAAAAACTAATAACTAGGAAAACCAAAGAAAGGCTGTATCATACGGTAATCAGACCAGTGGTAGTATATGGATCCGAATGTTGGGTATTAACAGAAAACATTAAGCAGAAATTATTGGTATTTGAAAGGAGATTATTGAGAAGAATTTTTGGCCCAACGCAGAAAACAAATGGAGAATGGAGACAAAAAACAAACACCAGGAGCTGGAAAACCTGATTAATCACGAAAATATAGTAAGGCACATTAAAAGTAAGAGACTGAGTTGGGTGGGACATGTTGAAAGAATGTCTGATGAAAGAGTAGTTAAAAGCATTTATAAATGGAAACCACACACAACAAGACCGAAAGGAAGGCCAAGATTAAGATAGGATGATGACGTGAGAGACGATTTGAGGAAGATGGGAGTAAATAATTGGAAACAGAAGGCACAGGAAAGGAAACCATGCAGAGGAATAATTGAGCAAGCCAAAACCCACAAAGAGTTATAGAGCTGAGGAAGAAGAAGAAGAAGAATGTGTATCTTATTTCCAGATACTTTGAACGTTTTTTGTCCATTAGAACGAGAAATCATGTGTCGCAACGAAACAGGTTACATAAGATTGTAATCGAAAAGTTACGTTTGGTTCAGCTTGTTTAATAAAACTTACTTGTTTCAGATAATGAGGATTGTCAGGGAAATTTTATGGGTTCGATTTTTAATTGACAGACATTAACTCATTTCTGTAATCCACCACTGGAGGAGTTCATTGACACTGACACGAGCGACATCTTAGGACATATGTACTTATAACACTGGTTCCCGCCAAACCGAGACACAAGTTCGGGAACGCTCGTTGAGGGTGGACGTGTGCTGTATTGCTGCCGGTCTGCAGGCTGCAACGGCAGCTTGCTGCATGGTGGGGTAGGTCCCTGGCCGCGATAGTAAGTGGAAGTTGCTACTTTATTAGCCGGTGTATATGACTTCATATTAATCAAAATAAATTCAAAGCATTTGGAAACCAAATAAGGTTGCTGGCTTGTTGACGTTAACCATGATTCTGGCGGTTGTACGTAGTATAAAATTGAACATGGCGTAGCTTCGTTGTGCTCGTAGTTGTGACCGTCATCGCAGTTTATCGGTATAAATCAACTTAAAATATTAGTTGCAAAAGTAAATTTTAATATGAAAATGCTTTTAACTTTCTAGTGTATTCATCCGTGAATAATTGCTACAGGTAACGCTACTTGTTCTGAAAAGTTAATGGACGTCTTGTTGAAGTACCGCAGGCACAGAAAAACAGATTTCTACCGATATTTAGATGTTGCTCCCAATAAACAAATCAGATGAAGTACAGTATATGTCATTTTACTGATTAGTATTCTCTAGGCAGTCAGTTTGAATCCTGGGAGGGGAAATATTTCCTGTCATTGGCCAGATTCATCATGGCTTCCTTCAAACATTGCTACACTGACAGAATGTTAGGTTGTGTAAGCATAAATTTAATTCACTATTTCGTTTTATTTCCTACAGGATAATTGCCCTGTAATAGACAACGGTTTCTGCTGTATGCCCTTTTCCTGATCTGAACGGTTAAATAGGTAAAATGCAGTTCTGACATGATTTTCTGAAACATTATTGAAAAGCATTGAGATTTATCTCAACATGGTAAGCGTGTTATAAATACAGTTTATAAAACTGTGCCCCACAAACTTAGATTTTCGCATAAAATTGAATACTCATGCATAGAGCTCCATCTGTATTGGTAAGGAAAAGAGTATAGCAGATGCCGTGCATAGAAACGCAAATATACTGGATACATAATGTTGGAAAAGAATCTAGTGCCGAAGTTAAGAAAGAGTGGAGTACCCCCCCTCCTCCTATGCTTTCATGATGTGGACGGAGACAAATTTACATGTGGAAAATGGGTTAATATTAATATTTTTGGTTGGTGTCTTTACGTGTTACATTATTCTGTCTCTTTTGAAAATGTCAGAATCAATACAGAGATAAATGAACTTAGTGAATATATTGTTAAGAATTAGTGGAGCTATAAAACTAAACCCCCCTCCGCCATAAGTCTTCCTGGCGAATAAAGGAACAGCTTTACTTACTCAATGGAGCAGAGTCCTTCTCGAGAAGGTAACCGGTTTGCAGCTAATCAAGAAATTCTCCGCATTTTATGGAATCCGAAGGTTCATTACCGCATTCGCAAGTGCCCGCCACCTGTCCCTATCCTGAGCCAGCTCGATCCAGTCCATACCCTCTCAAAAAGAACAGCTTTACTTATTGTAAACAGGAATAAATTAGCATTGATATTAGTAATATATTGCGTTACAAATTACTGAGTTGGTATTATGACAGCTTAATTATACCGCTTCTTGTTAACGTGGCAGAAACAATACATGAGCAAAGTTACTCCCCCTATAAGCCTTTATGGTGTAGACAGGAACGAATTTACCTACAGCAAATAGGATAATATTAGTATTGATGTTAGTACTATATTACGTTTCGTATTTCTGAGTTCGTATATGTGTTGGTGTTTTGAGGCAGTTAATTTTTTATTCCGCTTCTTGTGAATATGTCAGAAGTAGTACACAGAGAAAAGTAGTAGGTGCATTGTGAAGAATTAGCGGAGATATGCAACTACTGCCCCTCTTCTCCTTCATGGCATGGACAGGAACAACTTAACATATAGGAAATAGGATAATATTAATATTCACTTGAATATAATATATGTAGCGAATTACTGAGTTGGTGGTTTGAGAGTTTATTTAACCCTTAACCCTACTAACGTGGAGAATAGGGTGAGCTGCTAATAATGCAAGCAGATGGCAGATGGAATTTAACTCGGCGTTTAAAGGGTTAATCCGCTTCTGTTCAATGTGGCAGAAGCCTACATAGACAGATAAATGTAGGGTAATTTGTGGTTAAGAATTAGTGGAACTATACATTTACTCCCCACATACGCCTTCATGGCGTGACAGGATCAACTTTACATATGGATAATGGAACAATATTAGTATTCGTGTTTGTTATGTGTTACGTTGCGAATCGCTGATTTGGTGTTGTGACACGTAGGTTTGTTTATTGTGCTTCGTCTGTGTATGACAGTGTAGCACCACGTGTAATGTAAATATGCCGGATGCATAATGTAGCAGTAGCATACTGTTAGCATTCGTGATGGTTCATGTTGTGAAATTTTTGATTTGGTGCTTTGATGTATTGGTTTATCCGTTATGCTTCTTCTGAATATATCGAGTGATGAACGCCTGGTTACTAATGATTGAAATTCTAAGTGAGAGTGTAACACGACTTTACATGTTTAAGTAGCTAGTGGTTGTTTTGCTAACAATATTCATTTCGCAATTTACAATTTATCTTCCTGATTTATGTATTTATTTCCTTTCGCCTAGTCCTTTCATATGAATGATGTGACGCTAACATGAAATAAGGTTACTATAATCCCCCCCAACCCCCACCTCCACCTCCACCCCCGTCTCTTTGTACCTCGATACACCTCACATCAGGTACGTGTTCATTGCCCTCTTTGTGACCTTACAGAACAAGATCTTATTCTCTGCTTCTTATTTTGCAATTGATACGAAAGTAGTTATATCAGTGTGTTCATTCTAGCTTCCACGGTTTTTTCGTTTGTGTAGAACGCCTAAATCTTGGCTCAAAACATTTCAGATGATGCGTATTGTTGCTGCCCTACGTCTGTGTACTTACGTACTGGAATTTTATTTCGCCATTAGATTGTCATCCCGAAAATTTGATTTTGCTGTACAGTCTGTAATCTGTTTTTCTTGATTGTGAAGCTCTTCTGGTCGGTATTTTTGGCTGCATTTTTCAGTTCTTCTACTTCAATGTGTGAGCTATAACATGTATAGCTCACTTTAGCTATAGCATGTATAGTTCACTTCAGTCTTCTCCCCATAAGTCCAAGTAATTGGAAGTATGCATCTCCACTTACCATACATTTTACCTTTAGGGTCAATTTTTATGTGACCTTACAAAACTGAACCTTATTCTCTTCATCGCATTTTGAGTTCGTTTTCTGAGTTATGGTCCATATTACCCATTCTGTAGCGATGTAAGAATAAATCTGTGAAACATTCTGTGTTTTTTAAGTTGTGAAAAAGTCTTGTTTTACCTTATGCAAAAAGTTACAGTGTAAGTTTCGTGTGGTTTGTACTTTGCTTCTTTCTGTCTGAACACCCAATACATTTGAAATCTGATACGTTGTTAGACAATTCATATTCTGTAGGTTTTGTTTTTATAAGACTTCCTTCAGATCTTTTGAAATATTTCCTGACTAACTGAATTGTGTTATAAGAGCAACTTTGTTTCGGACTGTCACTACAGTGAAAAACCCGATGGATTTCATTTGATAAAACTATTTGATAGTGTCGTTAATTAATGGGAGAACGAAAAAATAATTTATTTGAACTGAAGAATGCTTAGTGAGATTATTCACGTCCTGAAGTCAGGTAACAGCCAGTCACATTGCAAGTGTTCGTAACTTTCTGAAGGATTTCATGAACATTGCCACTGTATTTGATAACAAACAAACTAATACAACGTCAGCACAATTTGTATGTAAAAGCGATATCCGAGAATAAGCAAATATTTAAATTTTATTTGAAACTCTTAAAAAATAATCACGTCATTATTATCTGCATGTGTAAATTAATTTTGGAATTGATATATATATATATATATATATATATATATATATATATATATATATGTGTGTGTGTGTGTGTATGTGTGTGTGTGTGTGTGTGTGTGTGTGTGTGTGTGTAGGTTAAACTGGGTAACAAAAATTGTTTTTGTAGCACAATCCATCTCTGAGAGTACCACCCGGAGATCGAAAATTAATTGTGTTTAATATTTTGAATATTAATGGAGGTTACTGAATTAGGTTGATATTGTTACCACAGTAGTGTCAGGTGATTTCTCAGTTAGTTACACTGAATTACACTGGTATTACACAATACAGATGTAGAAGTTCAATGAGAGTTTTATGTTGGCAACGTGCATATGAATGGCACAAATCACCAATCCATATTTCTCTACTAACAAACTAAACACGCTAAAAATTCTCTTTTCTGGAAGTGGGTCCATTCTACTTTCTGCACGGCCTGCACTTCTAACTAACACGATTTGTACATCCACACGCACCCATTGCCAACCGATGTTACAGAGGTTAAACACAATTTTTGCGGGTTTTTTATATAGGCCTACATGCATAAAAAATCTCATTTCTGTTTAAATTTTCTTTCAAAATAGTTAAATTTTATTCTGTAAAAAACTGTTTTTGAATGAGGCAATCTTCTTTACCATAACTATTTTTTCTCAAATTCTGCCATTTGATTTGATGAAACACAAAACAATACCGTATGTATTCTCCTAAACAGAGATCAAATTCTTACGAAAATTCATACAACAAGGTAATTATTAATAAAGTGTAATAAAGTTTGTCTTATTAGGAAAAGACATTGTGGGGTTTGTGATTAGTACTGTAATGTAGTACTGTAATGTAGTACTGTAATGTAGTACTGTAATGTAGTACTGTAATGTAGTACTGTAATGTAGTACTGTAATGTAGTACTGTAATAGTTAATATTCGTAAATTGTTACAGGCGTTTCCACTCTACTGTAACGCTTGCCTCCTGTCCAGAGACAGAATTGGCATGTCACAGCTGGATATTTGCAGCAGTTGGCAGTGCAGATTATCGCGAATTTCTATAGCTGTAAAATCCTAAATAACTTTTAAAGTGTTCTCGGCCCTCCAAAAATTTATTTGGCATTTTCTGTGCGATTTCTTAAAGTTTAATTTCAATACTACGTTTACTGAAATGAATTCGCTCTAAGAAGTTCTCAGGACCAAATTCCTTGTAGATGTTTTCGGGAAGATTTCCCAAAATGTAGGTTAAATGGGACGTTAATAGATGTTCTCACTTCTTGCTTCTGAAGGCTTTTCTCCTTAACCCTTTCTAATACAAGGTTTCATTGACGTGTCAATATCTTGCCCCTCTCGGACCTTCTCAATCCAGCTGGTGCCTTGTAATTTTCTCCCTTAACAGTTTCCGAAATGAAACTTAAGCAGAATGTTAGTATTATTTCCATATAAAGCGTTTTCAGCTAGGACAGTATATCTTTTGGTTTTCTTCAGTAACAGTTTGAATAAATATCTTCATTAGAATGTCGACACCATTTTTGTACAAGGCGTTTGGAGCTCTTCATTTATTTTTCCTGGATTTCTTCAGTGATACTTATCAGAACAAATGTAATTACAGTATTAAAAATATCTTTGTATACCACGTCCTCAGTTCCTCTATGTATTTCTCGTGGTTTTCTTCAATAACACTTTGCACAAGAAACTAAATAGTTAATCAATATTAATTTTCTGTTAGTCCCCCTTAAGTCTCGTGTTCTAGCTGTTATCTACAGCAACAATTTCCAAAATAAAGCGTCCGAAGGCAGTCGTTAACACCTCTTCCCCGTATGGCGCTGTATTACGTAGTTTACTGTGCAGTATCACCAACGTAACAATGTCATCATAGTATCAGTTGGCTTGAATTTCCCCTAAATAACTTCCGCCACCATAGGTTTTCTCAGTCTCTCCATACAAATAATTACATTCAGAGTATGCCGCTACTGCTGGGACCCTTCCTGACATATCTTCAGTCAACTTCACATCTGATTTCGATCCAGCACTACACCGGTCTTCAGCCGACAGTCAGTTCCTTTTGGTTGTGAAATGTTTCCGAACGTTCTGCCTCACAAATTCTGCCACTGTACCCATCAAAGAGCCATACTGATTCTGATCACATTCCCTTAACCTATTTTCGCAAAAGTCATGTAATAAGTACCAATATCGTTGACCACGAAATTCCCCAAAAATGGTTATAAGTACTTTATTTGCACTGCTTCAGATTTACTTTGGAAATCACATACACTATGTTGTACTATGGAGGAAGGAAACTGCATAGGACGTTTGCTAGCAGGAGTGCGGTAAAAGGAATAAATCAGAAACAATTATACAGATGCTCTTTAAATTTAGAAACGGAGAATGTCAACTATATACTGCCGAGGTTGCCAGGAACAACAATATTTAGACGGAAATTTATAAGCAAAAATGGCTGACCAGGAACTAGGAAGTATATTACATTAAAAAAAAAATTTTTACTAGTATACATTATGTAAATTCTAACCTGTACCAGGTATTCGTCAACACGCAAAAGTGATGCATGAAGCATCTGGTAGCAACTGCGTGCAGTTTTGTACCCAAGTTCATTATTAATTTATTAGTTTATTCAAATAAAATTCCATAAAGGTCAGCATTTCTCTAAAATTTTGCTGTTGGGCATAACGTAACTTAACATATTAGTGGACCATACGCGCGGGAAGCAGGGAGGCCAGCAAGCCGGCATCCATGGGTTGGTTTCATACAGCTTCGAAGTTTCGGTCTTGTTATGGTTGGGAGTGGTGGGCGCCGAATATATAAATAAATAAATATATATTCATCCGAGAGTGGAAGTGAAACGAATTTAAAAGTTAATATTTTGGGCAGTGTGTTTGTCCAGCGAAAATAAAAGTGCTTATTTTCGGCAGTGTGTGTGAGGTGAATGAAAATTCTTATACCACGTGTTGTTCAAGTGTAAGATGTTTACAAATTCGAGTTGTGTTGTCAGTGATTTTTTTAGTGGACCCGTAGAAGCTTAGTGTCCATTTTATCGTTCTGTGTCGAAATACGTGTGGTCCTAATAGGAGAGCCTTTTCAACAACCACGTTAAGTGCTAGTGCTAGTGATAGTAGTGCAAATATAAGTGCAGTGTTTTTGTCAACGATTGTAACAATCCAGGGATTACAGCAGTGTGCATCCGAAGAAGGACGTCGATCTGGGGGCCACAGGAAGAGGAGCAAAGCGCCGACTGTAACATCGATGGACAACTAAAGGTAGGTGCCATATATCGAGGGACAGCAGGAGTGACAACGACAAACGGTGAGCCATGGACATGTCATTCTTATACACTGTTAGGAGCGGAGACACCAAAACACATCAGTCAAATTTATATATAGCTTGTCGGTAAATAATATCATTGATCGTCGGAGATGAAGGATCTGCATAAAGAAAATTTAATTGACCTGATAATTAGTGTTCGAACAATTGGATGTTATTAGTTCAACTGGATTTGTTAACTTTTGATATTCCTGTGACTAGGCATCGGTTTCTATTACACTAGGCACGTTTCTTACCACCGTGGCAAATTGCCTTCCTTACCCTGAAGAGGAACGAAGAGGTACATTGTTTTTTAGACTGTGTTTGTGTCATCTCTTGATTTCCGGAATGAATGTAGCGTCCGTTGTACAGGTTGCTTCGGATTTGCGTCTTCAGAAGAAGGAGATATCCATATTCTGTTTTGTTAACGTTATACGAGCCATTTAAACTTCCCATAATGTTCGAAAAGCAACATTGAACAGGTGCGTATGTTCAAGAGATAAATGTATAGACCTGTCACTAGCCACGTGGCTTCGTGACATTAGATTTATTGCTCCGCTGACGAATGGAGCTGTTTATTTATTGTCTGAATACGTCAGTCTTCCTGTGCTTGTACAATTGCCAGTTCTTCAACATTACTACAATTTTTTATTTCCTGATTGAATGACGCATATTTTTCAATGAACAATTATTTAAATGTATAATAGTCGGCGCTGTTTTCAGCATCAGGGAGGTCGGGCGATAATAATTTCCATATATGCGGGAAATATTTTGGGCAAACTGCTGATGGCCGTTGTAACACCCAAAATACATTCCATTCACACGGCAAGCAGAGCTTGTGAGCTCCTTTGATTTCAGCGCTGGAAGAAAATTCATGTCGAGTGGATCAATTTAGGTTGCGTCTTGAATGCAAGACCTCACCCCCTTCTAGTGCAGTGGTCAAGAAAGAGTACAGCTATACCTCTACTTCCCCTATGGGCCGTGCACCCTGTACAGAGCCACAGTGCCTGTACAGGGGTGCACTTTACCTTAACGTTTTTCGAATGAAAGAAGATAGCGTACGTTTATTTTTCCGACGGATAAAAAGAACTCGCCTGTAACGATAATTGTGCGCATGGTTATGCCATGTTTTTAATTGCGACAGTCAGCGGCATTAAGCTGTATTTCAGCGTTCATTGCACTATACTTTTTTTAAAATGGCTAACCGTAATGAATAAACAACACACAGCTGAAACTGTGGTTTCCGTGAGCAAGAATGTATGGAGTGAAATACGTACTGAAGACAGAATAATAATTTTAAATGCCTCGCCGTAACGACAAGTAGATATATCACCATGAAATTCAAGATTAAGAAGAGCACAGGTAAGTTACCTGTTTTTACAGATTCTTTATGTAATAATTGTATTTGTTAGTTTTTTTACAATGTTTGGCCCTCTCGCATATTCGCGAAACGCGCCTTTTTGTTGTGTTTTGTTTTGTTTGTTTCAGGTCCCGCTCATATCCTGTGCCTCACCGTGGCGAGCGGGTGAAACAGAGAACGGTGCATCCCCGAAATATTGCGATTATTATGTCACAGAAATTTTTGTAGTGTCTTAGATGCGCACTGTTATAATTTCAGGGTTAGATATTTGATTTGGCTAAACTTTTCGTAACGTTTGTGCGCCCACGTGCAACATTTTGGTTCTGAGTAAATGCAGCGTTTACAGCCGTTACAGAAATACTTAAAGCTGCAGTTCAGTTCCGAATTTAAAATAGCGGAATTTATTTTTACAAGACCTACATACATTTGTGTATTTTCCCCATGAATATTAGTAGCAGCATGACGAAACTGTGACAATTAGAATTTTAAAATTTATAATGTTTTGTGCGTATTATTTATTTGTCCTCTTCTTTTCGGGCTGTCAGCTGTCACACAGGCTTCAATGTTTGTTTTAGAACACGGTCGGGTTTTCAGATAGTGATGGTACAATACCTAAAATGTAGCAGCTTAGAATATTTTCTCTTCAGATATTAGACAACCTTTTTCAGGCATTATTAAACTTTCGGACCTTGTAAAAACGATAAAATTTTACATAACCATGCCATGAAGACACGCAGTGGGAGAAAACGTATAGCTCCATTCATCCTTAACCTTGTTAATAGAGGCCCCAGTCGCTTTAGTCCCGGGAAAGAATCCCGATACCGATTGAATAGGAGGTTGGGTGGGCCCAAGAACTGCCCTGGACGTTTTTGGAGGAGAAAAAAAAGTTTCCGCTACTGGGTAAGAAGCCCGAACCGTCCTTCGTATGTGAGACAGAAGCTCTGAAGATAGGCGAAATATGCACTTTGTCTGCTTTCCTGCATCTCACTTCTAAAACACACCTACGGCTGTATAGAAACACAGTACACATGTGCTTCCGTTCTTAGGTTCTGTAATCACGGTTCCTTGTTTACCACAGGTCGGTATTCAAAAATGTGAAGCACTAGTTAAACGAACATGGGGCAATTGTGTTAATTTCACACGTAAATGGGGCAAAACAAAGGAATTTGGGAGAGGCCATCCCGTTGTGTATTATCAAATCTGTAAAATATATTTTTTACCGTCAACACACAACATACATTAAGACAATGTGCAATAATTATAGTTAGGTTATATTTGGCTACACGTTTCGGCCGTAAACGGCCATCTTCAGACCAATTAAGAACAATATTATTATTGTTAATATTAATATTGTTCTTAATTGGCCTGAAGATGGCCGTTTACGGCCGAAACATGTAGCCAAATATAACCTAACTCTAATTATTGCATCTTGTTTGACGTATGTTGTGTATTGACGGTGTATAATATATTATACAAGAAAAACAAAGGAAGTTTTAAAAAAATAGTCCGATATTAAAGGAAATTTGACATTTGGGCCTAAAATGTTCATAAAAGAAAAATTTCATTTTTTGTTCAGGTAAAGTAGTTAACAAATGTCTCCTCCCTTCGAATTTGCTGCTGCGAAATATTTCCAAACGAGCAGTTGAGGAAATGCACCGTTCCTTGGCCAAACAGGATACGTTAGTTGTGATGTTACGTAAGATATCCTTCCTGTGAGCCATTGTAAAGATTTGAAAATTGGAAGCCGGTGAGAACACTAACAAAGCAGATTAAACTCGTTTGTACATTTTGTGGAAACTGACATATTTTCGGAGCAACTAGCCTTAAATTTTCTACGTTACAAACAATCCCCGTAAAATCTCTTTTACCAAAATTAATTAATCGAAAACCAAAATTGACCTGGATATAAACCACGCTTCAGAAGCAAATAATTTGTACTCTTCCATATAATGGGCTTTTTAAGCCATATCTTCTCAGCTTTAATTTTATCAAGTTTGAATGCCTTTTCTGAACAGCCAGACAGCATATATTTACAAAATTTTGTGCACTTATATTTCAGCGTCTTTTGTTGCAAATTTGTTTCAGCATTTTTTAAATATATTCTGTTTTTTTAAATATATTTTGGACAACAGGGTCCACGCCATAAAGAAATCTCAACAAAGTGGAGGTTCGACTGAACCTGAGCGCCACAGCAATAGAAGATCACTGTCCCGCCCGGTGTGTCAGCTTTCTTCTCGAGGAAGTGTCGCCACAGCTATTACGGGTGCTGTGCAAAAGAGAATTATGTCTGAGGGGATGTCACTCTAGTTGCTGTGGCGTCAATATGCAGACTGATACAGGCCGAATCTCTTATTTAAGCGTTTCGAAAATAATTTGTTGAGTTATAAATTTATTTGTATTCTTCTAAGTTTACATGATAAATGCATTATAATGGTTTATTATTATTGAATTCTCCAGTTTTAGGAGCTTTTGCAAAATAAATTTGTCCTGTTTGTTCCACCTCTCTGTCCGTCCGCGTTTAATAACTCGGCTTGAATAGAACTGATCTTTTTTAACTGAAATCTATCAACCTTATCAAGAGTTCGGTTCAGATCGGACACAATTCCCTTTGTCATCCTGGTGGACTGGGAACCCCCGGTAGTCTTGAAGTATTGCAGGCCAAAGCTTGTTCCAGCACGATTTAGATGCGGCTAACTCCATGGAGCACAGTCTATCCTGAGAAGCTAATAGGACCTCAGCTAGTCAAGAAATTCCTAGGATTTTATGGAATGTAAGTTTCGTTACCGCATTCATAAAAGCCCGTCACCTGTCCCTATCCTGAGAGAGATCTTTAACAAAAGATCAGGGCTTATCTGAAGTCATGTAAAATACACATAACTGGAGTGGAGCGTATGCACTTGTCTAACACAACTTTATTTGATATTAGAGGTATATATAGTATTACTACATAAGGTACAACTACATGTTTCGACGCTTGACAATGGCCATCTTCAGTTTGTACATGAAATACTTAGAAGTTATACGAGAATTATATGGGCTGTATACAGTGGGGAAGTAGGAGGAGAGGTGGGCACGAGATTTCGTATGTGTCATAGAGGTTGGGTGGTGTGGGTACATGGGGGGGGGGGACTCTGATATTGTATATTATGCCTAAGTTAATATAGTTAGGTCTATGGTGTCATAATATGTGTGTTGTAGAATGATATGTACATACATACTTATCTTATACATATACAATGTGCAATATCATAAAAATGTGGTTTATATAGTTGTAGTTGTAGGTTCCTTAATCTATTCTAGTTGTTATTATATTTACTGTATAATCAGGGCTGACACCATAAACCTAAATATATTAACTTAGACATAATATACAATATCAGTCCCCCCCCCCATGTACCCACACCACCCAACCTCTATGACACATACGAAATCTCGTGCCCACCTCTCCTCCTACTTCCCCACTGTGTACAGCACATATAAGTCTCGTATAACTTCTAAGTATTTCATGTACAAACTGAAGATGGCTATTGTCAAGCGCCGAAACATGTAGTTGTACCTTATGTAGTAATACTATATATACCTCTACCAACAAATAGAGCTGTGTTAGACAAGTACATACAATCCACTCTAGTTAGTTTAGGAACACAATGGGGATGACGAACCTTATGGTCATGTCAAATGTTTCGTAACGTCGTATGTTTTCGCGGTGCGGAGTTGTTGGCACCTCGCCCAAACCCCAGCCGGAGGACCACCCCTTGTCTACGGCTCGCGACTGCTTATTCAGTACGTTCCCAGCTCCCCTCCACATCTGGAGGCAGTTCCTCCACCCGCAACCTGAGGTCGCGCCATGCTGTGGTGACAGGGACCTGGCCTTAACGCCTTCCCTCAACAGTTTTCATTATTTTGATAAATATATTTTTTTCACACCGACACGACATAAGGACCGCAGTAAAGTTAGTTGCCGACTGTAGCTAATCCATTCTTTTCCGTTTTCTTGTTCTTCATCATCTTGTTTTTTTCTTCTTCCTGCTCCTCCCCTTCTTCTTCGTCTTATTCTTCTTCTTGTTCTCGTTCCTGCTCTTCTTATTATTATTGTTATTCTTCTTGTTCTATGGCTCTTCGGCCCATTTTCGGGCCATGGCCTCCCCGCTGTCAAGGTTTCCACGCAACTGAGTTTGCACGAGAGAACTACGTCGTCCCTATCCCTTTCCAAATACCCAACATCAAAATTTTCACCAAGAGTTACGTCATTTTCATGTCAATTATTCTTAGGCTCGTCGTCAGTAGCCACATCACTTTCCAGACGACACGGAGAGCAACAATTCCGATAACTGCGTAAAGCATATTCGAACAAAGTACATTCCGTATCACAGGACGTTACGGTAACCGTGACGTCACGATGTAACAGCAGGACTGCATCCAGCCGAACTATGTCATCGCCGTCACACTCCCTGTTAACACTCATACCCCAGCAAACACACAGTTTATTTGGAGGTGAAAACACACAGTGACACCTTTCTCTGGAATGACAATATTCTGTCCAGAAGTACATGTATTCTCACGTGGTCAAGAGTAGAGGGATATTGCAATTGTACTGTTTGCGAGCTTGAAGTGTCGTGTAGTTTTCATGCAGTGCTGATAGATGGCAAGCAAGGCGGTTACCTTGTTCGGTGTCAGGATGATTGTTCGAGATTTAGTGTTGTTGCTGCTCTCATCGTACATGTAATAAAAAATTATTGTAGAAGAGTGGTGGACGGGTAGACCGTGGGTCTCCAAACATTTTATGACAGTGTCACAACTGTTACTGTGGACTAGTCGACAGGCCGCGCTGGGACAAATAACAGCAGGTGGTTTGCATAACCGCTTTAATTATTGTGTAATTTTGTATCGTATATACGTAATTTACAAATGTGGCTGCGGGCCGCATAATAGAACCTGCCGGGCAGCGGGTTGGATAACCATGGGACGAATGGATTAGAGAAGATACCGTATTTTGGATCTGAACGGGACAAATAATGCCATTAGAAGCATAAGCCTTTCGATTTTTCATGTAAATGTCAGTGGTTTGGGAATAACACGATGTGGGGAAAGTGCGCCTTTGCCTGGATTGCTTCTTTAAGGTGCGCGACCAGAATTTTTCGTTGGCGGAGGGGGGGGGGTAACTGAAACATAGTATTGTTTGCAATTTCACTTATATTGGTCTACATGTGTATACAAATTCATGTCCCATAATTCATGTAATTGAAATCATAACGGTCTAATCTTCTTGTTTTCTTTACTTTCGTTTAAAACATCCCAAGTTTTTTATTATATTTTTCAAAATCCCAATGTACTTGTCATCAGCCGATTTCAGTGTCTGATTGCGGCTGAAGGGTAAATCGTATAAAACGTCTACAAAATGTTTTTTTTTTTAAGTTTCGGTTTTTTTTGGGGGGGGGCTGCAGCCCGACAACACCCCCCCCCCCTTCGGTGCGCCCTTGTTTCCTTGATTTTAAAAGAGAGTGTGATATTTTTTTTCTAGACTTAGTACGCTGACAGTACTAGAGTGACTTGACGATCTGCTTTCGATTGCCGGTGGGGTTTAGGATTTTCCTCAGTTATCTCTTTCACATATGTTCCAAGGTGTAAATAGATACATACTTATATGTTACCGAGATCTCTTTCCTAGAGGAAAAGAGGCAAGGCAGTACATGCTAAAAAAACCCGAATCTTCATCAGTACCAACCTGAAAACCTTAAATCTTACACGGTTAAATCTTAACCAGCTTTCCAGAATTTGGTGTTGCATACATTGTCAGATTGTCGTAGTCCAAGAAGCGCGTTATCTCCTAAAGATGGGGACAGTACGCGCCTCCGAAACGTCTGTAACAATTTACCAATCGTCATTGCGTAACATCTTAGAAGACTCTGCATCATAATTAATTATACTCCATCTTAGATAATTTGTGAATTATTTTATCTACATCTTTGAAAACAGTCTGGCCATCTTCCGTTTATGGTTCGAGTCAGAACGCTTCTGTTTATTTGTAACATCCGTCGGCACATTACTCTCGCAATTGATGCAGTCAGATACGCATCTATTTTCACACAAAAGCGCCACTATCATGGTCTGTGGGAGTGCTTGTACTGGATCGTGTAACAGAGGTTGAATGCAGTGTATGTCTTGTCTGTGACTGCATCCTAAAACTTACGGAAAAGTCTCTTTTCCCCCCCCCCCATTCCAGGGGTACACAAACTTTTCAAAAATCTAGGAGCCATATCAAATTTCGAAGCGCCAGTTTGGTGTCGTGAAGCAAGTTCCATACGGAGGGCCCAGAAATATTAGGCGCCACCGTGCAAATTGTAGTAAAAAAGGCGATCTGACGCCCGGGATTTGTGCAGCCCTGCTTAATTCTATATGACTATTATGTTCATACGAGCAGTTCGCTCTCCGTTCCAGTTGCACGCATAAACAAATATATGTTTTCATGCACAAATTTCGTTAATCAGATTTGAACAAAAATACTGAGCTAAATTCGATGTCGTGCTAGTAGCAACCAGCTTCGTATATGAAGTGCCAAGGGTTCAGTTCTCTACCCAGTGACACATCTTTCCGACGGGAGCTTTTCTTCCTTTTCTCAGTGATTCGAGGCCACTACAAGGATCAAATTTGAAATTAAGAAATACTCTTCCATTTCACATTCTTTCAATTTTTGTTATTTACCAATGGCGCCATAATTCTACTCCAAAAATTATGAACTACTGACACCCATGTTAAACAAACCATAAATAAATAGGGGACCAAATATCCAAACGTGATGACAAAATGAACCAGGGTAGAGCAGTGCAGGGCTCTTTAAACTAATGCAAGCGGGACGGATCTGACATGCCACGCGCTTTAACACGACTTGCTAAGGCGTTTTTATCGTAAGTATTATAGAAATCATATGACTTGCTCTTCAAATTCCATGTAACGTCAGAGTTGCATCATCCGCTGCGCAAGTATCCTTGATAAAATATAGGAAAATGTGCATTTCTGTGTCACTTCATATCATCGTATCAAGACTAAGCCGCAGTGTTTTTTCTGTTCCTTTTTCACTGCCGTTATTTACACCTATATTTATATACATATTATTCACTTCCACTTGTTCTATAAAGTACATATTTATTGAAGCTGGTTACAGGAACAATTTTGTAATTTATCCTTGTACACCTTGTATATAATGTCTGTGTAAAAAGCTCTTTAAAAAAATCAAGCCCAAGTTTCGTAATAATGGGTTATAAACAACGTGTAAAATGTTATCAAGTACAGAGTGTGCAATCATCAACCAACAAGGTTTCATTTTGGCTGCTTAGGTTATTTACCAGTTCAGTTTCAAATAATCACCACACAAGGAGACACATTACATTTCGCCACCCGTTACAGACAAGAAATAAAAACGTTAATTTTGAGGGTAGCGTGATTAAGGAATATTTGAATTTAAGTTGTCTCGTTACAGAATCTACTGGCAGGCCTAGAGCGTTGTGTCTTGTTTGTAATGAGACCATGGCTCTATTTACAGCACGTAATATTCAACGATAATACGGACGGAAGCAAACGTGGAATTACACAACTCATTCAGGAAATCTTCATGATAAGGAACTGGAAGCAATTAATAACTCTTTCACCATCACAGCATAATATTTTTGCCGAAGCAAAAACAGGCAGATACATGATGTGCTTCTCGAGTGGCTCCTGTACTGGCCAAAGCAGGAAAGGTCATTGTCGGCAGGTTAAGTATTGCATCGTTAGGGTGGTTCAAGTAATGTGTTCAGTGGAGTCATGGCGCAATAAAACAGTTAGCCTTTTTGCCACTATATTTGCTCCTATACTGGAAAATACTGACCGAGATTTATTTTAACAATTACGTGAAAATTTGTCGAAATATGAATCACTTTTTTTTTACCAACTGATGAGTCAAGAGATGTTGATGCAACCTTACAACTGTTGTTGTTTATTTGCGAAGTGAAGAGTGATTTCAACATTACAGAAGAATTAGCATGTGTACAGAGCACGCTTTGGACTACAACGGGAGAAATTATTTCTAAGAATACGAGACGACTAGTACTGAATACCTAACTTGGTGGACACAATTGAAGTGTGTGACAACAGATGGTAACATGACATGACATGACACTTATTGGGTGGCACTGTAACGGGGCTGGATGGGCAGCTGTACAGACAGTGACAGTACGGGCTGTACGAAACATACGGCAGCAGCCACTTCTAAGAAGGCCTTTGAATTGTCTCATGTTACAGACTCAACAGTTTTTACGGCAGATTTTATTTCCTCAAGTATTATCGACCATCACCAATACCAGACGTTCTTAGACGTTACTGAGTAGGACTCTTGCGATTTGCCTTATCGTACTGCAGTTCAATGTTTAATCCATGACAATTTATGATCCTTTTCCAAGAGGAATAAAATATGCATATTTTACATGAAAACCAGTACCTTATTGCTGTATCATCAGCAGTGAATGGATTTGAAAATTGCTTTTTTTTCAGGTCTAGCAAAACACAAAATTTCATAGCCAAACTGCAAGGTGAAACTGGACTGACATGTAGTGTGCAGGCACTTAAATTAAAATGCGATGTGTAAATAGCGAATTTTTGTTATGTGTACGTACTGGATTTACACATCTTGTGTATGCATTGGACTTACGTGTGCTCTGTAGGCACTCGTTTAATCTTGCAGGTAAGAAGTAAAGCTTTTTGAAAAACAAATAACAAAACAAAAAACAGTTTGTTTTCCGTGCTGTGTAAACCCAAATCTTTCAATGAATCACAATTTCCAAATATTTTTCTCTTAACGTAATTTGCGGTTTGAATGTGCCAGAAAAATTTCGGCCCCATCAATGTGCATAGCAGGGAAATAAGGTTGTTGGAAACCGCATTTGACTTTAACCTCGAGGAAATATCACTACAACTTCAGAAGAAATTAATTAATTTGCACTGCGACGATACAATGAAAGGAAAATTTATGAAGGGTACTTGGTTACTTTCTAAAAGCGTTTTCAGAGGATCTTTACTTGTGACTGTGTTGCGGTGTTTAGCACAAATTACATCTGTTCTGACGAAAGCAGGAAGAGATTTGTGACACACATTTCAGGTCATCTTGATTTTATGATCATTTCAGATCACTTATAGAGATGAACAGCGCAAAATTTTAACCCCAGTTCGACTTCTTTATGTCAGAAAATCGTCAGTTCCAGTGCAAGAAGTTTCAAATCCCAAAATCCAAAACGATCATTCTGTAACATGACATAATTCACTTCTTTTAAGTTAAAGGTATAATACAAATTTAAGATGACTGTCCTCGGATTTGAAGTCCTGCGTTTAGCTGTGACAGAGTGTATTTGTACGAGATCTAACAACAATTTCCATGGTAATAGATTGCCATATCTGTGGCTGTTTAATTTACCTGTCAGTTACAACTAAATATGTGACCTGCTTGAAACGGTAAAGATTTTGGTAAAATGTGTAAGATTACAGAAATGAATTTGGAAGTGGCTGACAGAAGTAGATAGGCCTTTGGTAATTAAGTAATTCAAGTCACATTCAACCCGAACACGACAACAAAAAAAGACGACTTGCCTAGTCATTATAGTGACTCGGTCGCCAGCTGGAAACGCCGAGGAATCGTAATTGTGTTCCCGGGAGAAACAAGAGCTCTTTTTATGTGCAATTCGAGGTTCTCACCACTCTGATGTGGTACCAAATCTTCTCGCGCGTCAGTCACTCCATGTCAACTTGTACCGTACATTGTTACCGCCGTCTTTAGAAACGAGCAGAATAAGAAAAGTGTTGGAATGCTCCCAACTTTCTCGTCTCAAAGTCAAACCTGCTCTTGAGCTAATCCAGGATTTGTTCCGTGGGTAACCGGGGGCTTTTGCCCTAAGGTAAAGCGGCCGAGGCATGAAATTGACCCGACCCCTACCTCCGTCTAGAGCCGAGGTTAAAAATGAATGGCATTATACGTGCACCGTCCACGTGCCTTCATGTCTTCTGCAAGGTCAATTTACCTTTGTCTTTAACACTTTGCCATTCTTCCAAATCAACGTATCAAAGGCATCAAACACTTAAGGAGAGTTTTTGCCTTTGGGCAACATTCAGGGGACAAAGTTGTAAGACACTGAAACGAGAAAAGAATGGAGTTTATTTTAGATTATTTGCTTTTATTTAATTCCAAAAAAGAGCTCTCAACACAGTGATCAGCCTTGACAATGCTGATGTATGCAAACTCGCCTGTGACGGTACGTACAAATCTTTCCATACAATTCACTTTCTCCTATCCGCAATTTATGGCAAGACAAAGTAGAAGTCGCCGTCCACCAGTTTGATGGACAAGGACGTCTGCCAAGGCCGATCGTATTAGCAATGGCAGGAGCGAAATTCTATTCACGAGACAATGTACACAGCAAGAGGTGCCGGGGAAGGGAGTGAATTCTTTGGTCAGGACTTTTTAAAGGTATTAGTTAAAGGCGCTGTCAAATACTAAGAACGTATCGTCGATAATAAAGCATTTGTGGTATGATACTAACTGTGGAAACCCGAAATATCCCCCCCCCCCAAAAAAACTGTCTTTGTACCATTTTTTCTGTCACGAATCCCACATGGATGGACGGCCTGTATTCGAAGCCAGGTCTGCTACTGAGAGTCCTACGACTAACCGCGTGAGCCATGACACTACCCCTGGGCACAGTGAATTGTGATAATGCCTGGCATTATGGTAAAATAATAATGAGAAACAGTGGGATTTCTTGCACCGTTTCTTTATGACTTGCATCGTTTCACAGTTCCTAAGCTGAAGACAATATTCTAGTCTAGGAAGTGAAAGTAACAAAAAAAAACGCAGAAAATTACGTAATTACGAGGTGTCATGTTTGGTCAAATTACTAAATACTTTTAGGGGGATTAAATAAAAAAAAATTATTCGGATAGAACATGTAGCACGCATAGGGTTGATGAGAAATAAGAAATTTTAACTGGAAACATTGCAGGACAGAGATCGTACTGAATACCTTAACTTTGATGAAAGAATGACACTGAAATGAATCGTATAGGAATGTTGTTTGTTTGAGTGTTCTGACTTAACTGGTCTCAGAATAGTGTCTGGTTGAGGGTTGTTGTGAACATGGTAATGAACTATATACGTATTTTACCGTCTAAAACACAACATATGTATATCAACGCATTGATGAAATATCAATTACATCAAGACTACATGTTTCGGCCGTAAAACAGCCATCACCAGGCCAATGCAGAACATATACAAGGTACAATATAAGCGTGCACTCTATGGGATCCCATATCGTTTACAACAAAGGTGAAAATAATTGAGCTTCCAAATGTACAATGAAAAAACCAATTTAAAATGTAATTAATTATGTCACTTTTAGTACTAAAAGATTCTGGTTAAGAAAAAAAAAAGTAATGAACTGTTTTACTGGGTTTTACAGTGTCTGACACCAAACAATCATTTTTGCGGATATCATTACGATGTAACTTATTTTACTACTGTACTTCCATCATGTTTTAACATGTAAATAACTTGGTGTGTTATACTCCCTGACGATTGTGATGTAATCACCGAAATATGTAGGAGGGTTAGAAATTGTGCCTTTGTATATACTGAATGTGCCTATTTTATTTTCGTAAATAAAGCAAAACTGTAATGAATCTTCAGGTTTTGCAAAATATGTGAATTATCTTGACCATAGAGGCGGCTGCGATTCTTTCAAGATGGGCTATACACCGCAGAGTACGGGGTCTGATCCTTCATAATGCTTAAACGTACGACATACATGATGAGTATTTATTTAATAAAAACGCACTTTTAGTTATTAGATGCCTATCCCGGTGGCCGCGCGGACTAAGACGTGGGTCTGCGGCCGCTCGCTTGGTAGGAATTCGGGTTCGAATCCCGCAGTGGACATTGATGTCTGTGTCTTGTAATTGTCGTGCGTTATAAGTGAGAGATCTCTGCGATGGGCCGATCATACATCCAGAGGAGTCCTACAGATTGTGGCTTGTCTCTGATCGAGGAACCCTATGCAGGAGCTCTAGACCCTCAAGAGCTGTGGAGCCATGGGAAGAAAAACGCTAAATGCTTGCAAGATACAACCGTACCTAGACCAATGAGACAGTGCTTTTTTCTGAAACGTGGTTAACCCCCTACCAGCACAGGGTGTTTTTATCTTTTGCGGTTTATTTTACGATGCTGGCAGTACTTCTGGCTATACAGCATCTATATTGAGAAGACTGGTAAATTCTTTATTTATTTTTACACTTACGGCATTGTCAGTAGCTCAGAATGTATAGTGTCGACGGTAGAATGACTGATGACATGTTGATTTAGGTTTTGTTTCACGGCGGTGTGAATAGTTCAGACCATATATTGGCGAACGATAAAATATGTAATTAGTGAGTAACAGATTGGAAAGATTTGGAAGTCAACAACTGTGGCCTCATTTAACCTTTTGGCGCCGGAATTATTTTTTTAATTTTAGCACACTCTGTATAAAAATGTGAATAATACAGGAACCAAATATGTTAGAATTATGAAACAAACTGCATTTTGAAGAGAAAAAAAACCGAGAGTATATACCATGTTTAAAATATTCAGTACCTATATTTGTTGAATAAATATATAAAATGCAACTTTAGAGGTTAGCGGTGCGGTAC
>Ga0123354_10001984_pt1 | contig 26237 bp, 20 predicted proteins | sample TergutLab28metaG_2_FD_97872 | JGI IMG/M metagenome (GOLD analysis project Ga0123354, IMG submission 97872) | Labiotermes labralis P4 segment gut microbial communities from Petit-Saut dam, French Guiana - Lab288 P4 | ecosystem: Host-associated > Arthropoda: Insects > Digestive system > Gut ...
ACGGGGGGTCGGGACGCACCCCCAAAAAGGCGGGGGGGCCCCCCTCCAAGCCGCCCTTGGTTTGGGGGGGGGGGGGGGGGGGAGCCCATGATTACGTGCCCACGTAATTCGCTGTCGTCATGTAATTAGGTGTACTAAGGCGTCATTAAATACTGTTATAAAAACAACCTCGATAACCATCAGCAATGTAGTTCTGGCACTATACTTCATGCTTGTGTTCCGCGCTACACATTCAATGTATTTCGACTTGTATAGTATGTAACATATACACATGTCTGAAGACATTTTGTTACATGCATCAGAATTATCGTGATAACTTAATTTTTAAACACGATTTACCCCATTTAACCCTTCCCTTCAGAGACCTAATCACTAATTCTTCCTCCCCTTAGCCTCAAGAGTAATTATAGGTTACAGCCTTAACTCCCCTTCCTCATGCCGCTACAATTTCTGCCCCTTTCCTCCAAAACCCTTGAGTTTGTACAGAGATTAAACAAAGTAGCTTATACTGGTCGTGCAAAACCTACAGATGGAGGGGGCTGAGATAGGAAGGGGGCGGAAATGCTCTTAAGGCTCAGAATGTGATGGCAACTGTGGGAAGGGGGTAAAGTTAGTTAGGTAAGTGATCGTATAATTGACCATTAAGCATAGCAATGTCAGATAGCTTGGGACTGTGTAATTTGGAGATTTATCTTTCTACTGTTTGGGGAATTGCTGACAGGGGTGGGGCGTATGGACAGGGGCTGGCTCCAACAACGTGCGTGAGAAATGCAATATCACAGTTCACTCCCTGAGCCCATTTTCAAGATACATGTATTTAGCGCAGTTCATAGCAGGAAAATGCATGAGTCTGCTTTTAACGACACGGAATGAGAAAAGACACAAATTACGCAAATTTCATCCGACTATGTAGCTGAGTAAGTTACAAACTAATGAACAGTTAACTACAGTAACCAATTATCTAAAACAGATCTAACTAAGGGACTAACAAAAGGCGAAGTAAGTACAGGTATTTGTGTAAGCATCAAATTACTAATTAAGTAATTTCATAGTAGGAGTTTAATTAACACGTTAACAGTCATTCATTGCCTACCTGTTCCCAGGAAGTCGATAGAGGCTTTAACTATCCAGTTAACTTCACCCTAAAAACAATGTACTTCAATTGAATTAATATTGGCATATGCTTCAAATGACTCCTCGGTTAACATTATTTGTACTATTAGCCTCCAGTTCGCGTTACACGGATTCATGAGATTAACTCAGTGCAAACAATGCATAACACTCTGTACATTCAAATTATACACGCGACCATTTTTCACAAAATTACCTACTACAATTACAGTCATTGGGAGAAAAGTATGAGTCATGCGTCATGATAAATTATAACCAAAATCCATTCAAGTGATCTGTATAATTCATGTACACTTCCCATGCAAAAGCTTTGTTGGGATATTTTTCTTTAATTTTAGCCAATTTATTATGCACATTAATTTATGAATCTGTCGACCATTTTCCTTGTCGTGACATGTTGCTGTTGATAGTTTCCTTATCTTACCGCATCGCGGGGCCACTGTGCTCTCACCTGCATACGTTAACTCGCCCACAATCTTTTGTTTCGTTCTAATGAGTTTATGCATGTTTCGTGCTAATAAGTCACTGTTATACATCACTTCATTTGTTACCGGTCGTTAATTAGGCTGATACTGAGTGAATAAGGGGTCAATGGCTACGTAAACATACGTGACGTAAGTAGCTTCCTGTTGGGAAAATGTGCACAGGCCTGTATTAGTCACAAAGTAGGGAAAAGGGTGTTTTATTTATCGGGGCTGGCCATTTCTACGATTACAAAGTGTCGAAGTCAGATGCTTGAGTATGGACCACTGGTGCAATGATAATTACAAGGAAACCCGAGAATTTGGAGAAGATCCGCCACAAATTGCGCACGGTCTAACCTGGCTTCCAGCCTGCGCCCACTCGGTGACAGACTGCAGACTAACCAGTTGAGCCACGGCACGGTCTATGTGTCGTCACAAAGAATTAGGATTACTGCTTACGATGATTTACCAGACATTATAAAACTGAACAAATCAAGGAGTATACGAGAACGGCATTCAGCGTGAAGATGAAGAAAATTTCACATTATTTTTTTGAAGTTACACGGAATTAAATGTAGTTACAGTAGGCAAAATGTCGACGCTAGGCGCTGCTCTTGACTCACGAGAATAGGTTTAACTTTGACAGTGGTGGTGCACGAATAAATCAAATCGTATATGTTATGAATAGTAACCGATGTGTACCAGTCACAAGATACATTAGGCTGCAGTTTAGCCGTGTCTTGTGCGTGAGAGTTATTTTTTTAAGCGGGATGAAATTTTCTGTCATGCGATTTCTAGTTACAGTTCTTTGCTGGTTATAAAGTACACAATAAACGGCGACCAGTGGAAAGTGATATATGAGTTGAGAAAAAACTTACATTATTAACAGGATCTGTATGTTTTATTCGCAAGGTTATTCTCGAAATAAGGGACTTTACCTACGTTCTCAAGGTCAAATATGTTCTCGTCTGTCGAAGACAGTGTCTACTACTCACCTTTCTCGATTGTCGTCGGTTGTTCGGCGGGGGCTGGAGTTGCTGCTGCGGAGGTGGTGGCTGCTGGTGACCCGGAAGTGCTTGGGGCGAACTCACTGGCAGCTTACGGAAAGAAAGTTTGAACTCCTCAATAGGGGTGTAACTGTTGACATTCCAACTGATGTTGTACATGTCCCGATACTTCCCCCGCGGATCGCTCACGAATATGGCAGGATTTGGCCGTCCTACACACAGAAACATTAGCGTTTTTAATACCACAAGGACGGCACAGACACTCCAACACATCATTCAACAAAATTTATAGCCTCATGGACGGGGCCTACATACACACTGATATTTTTTAAAAAAAATAATAGCAACAAATGTACAAGTTGGTATTATGTACTACATTGTTTATTAATGCAAATATATTAGTATATTGAGATTATACAGATTAACAGGTTTCTTCTTGGCGCTTTGGAAACGTATTTAACCTTTTGGCGCCGGAATTATTTTCTTAATTTTAGCACACACTGTATACAAAATGTGAATAATACAGAAACCAAATACGTTAGAATTATGAAACAAACTGCTTTTTGAAGAGAAAAAAAAGGAGCGTATACACCATGTTTAAAATATTCGGTACCTATATTTGTTGAATAAATATACAAAATGCAACTTTGGAGGTTAACGGTGCGGTACGTCAACTATAGTTGACGTTAGGCGTCTAAAGGTTAAATAATTCTATAAATGATAAAACGGAAGAAATCCGAGCTAGGATCCTGGCAGCTAAAGAAGCCTACAGCTCCTTGCAAACCATATTCCGATCTAAACAAATCCATCGAAACAGCAAAATAAGATTGTACAAAACATCAATCAAGCCAATATTATGCTATGGAAATGTGACCTGGACACTTAACACAAACAGCACAGCAGATGCTAAGCACGTTTGAACGGAAAATATTGCGAAGAATATATGGCCCAGCACAAGAGGGGGGACGCTGGCGTCTCAGATGGAACAGTGAACTGTACAGTTTATACAAGGAGCCAAACATCTTGGAGGACATCAAAATCAGAAGATTAGGATGGGCAGGTCACATAATAAGAAAGGAAGAAGATAAGATTCCAAAGAAGGTTTTAAACGGAAACTTCTACACCACAAGACCAGTGGGAAGACCAAAAACCAGATGGGCGGATGTGATCCAGAGGGATGCATTACAACTGCTGGGGATAAGAGGATGGAGGAGAAGAGCCGAAAATAGGGAAGAATGGAGGCGTCTTGTGAGGGAGGCCAAGGCCCGGAAGGAGTTGTAGGGCCATATATGGATAGATGCCGTGACTTCGCTGAAACTGAAAAGGACTTCTACTCTGATATTTTGGAATAGCGGCAACAATCGACAACCAGGAAGAACAACAATAAATTACTTAAGACGTTTCATTCACCAACGCCTGCCATACAGCAAAGGCATTCAGAGCAAACGATGTCAATATTTATAAATGAAACAATTCGTTTGTAGCACGGAGAAGATTAAATACATACTTACCGCATAAATTACAAAGTGTCCAACGAGAGCGGTGTAAATGATACACTGCGGGATATGGAAGTGAACGGCCGAGGTGAATTTCAAGGCAGTTTTATATAAAGAGCAAAGAAAAGTACCGAAGTATTCAATCATGATAATTAGGTCCTGATCTGGGTACAAACAGAGGACCTTCCGCAAACAGACAATGGCTATCTGTCTCTAAATGGTGATCTTTAGGGTCGTGGAAGAAGAAATGCGTACAAAAATTCTGTCTTCAACAATTACGGAAAAAGCCATTGAACAGTCCGAAACGAAGGAGGATAATATTAAAAATGATAATAAGAGTAATGTGATTAACGCTCGTTATACTCTCTCAGGATAAGATGAAAGGGTGTGTTGTTTTATAGTGATTATGGTAAATTCCAGGCTTTGTAGAGTAGTTAATAGTACGTTAAGTTATGAACACAATTCAAATAAAACCTTTAAAAATCAGGTAATATAATAATGTATCCTTGATACACTGCTCCTAGTTTGAATTTGATACGCTCTGTAACAATAACAAAGCCCTACACAGTATAATTCTCCGACTGCGTGTGAGGGTGCCCTGGTAACGTGAAAGTAACAAACGTCCCTGTCCCTAATTCAATAGAAACTTCTAACTTAATCTCAACCTTTCTAGGAGGTTCCTAGTTGATCATCGACTCTGCCTTCTCTACCAACATTTCCCTACGAAACGCATTTATCCTTGTATAATAGCAGAGTTCATTACATCCGTTTTGCCTCAGACTTCCGCCATTTATCGGGGGCTATGAAACCGTTTATCGGGTCACATTCCATTATCAATTATTCTGCCACTTTGAGTACTACAATAAATGTCTATCTTCTTGTAAAGCCTACAGCACTAAATTGTATTTGGGAAATACTCGCTTCAAATAACAGCTGCAATATCGTCTATTGTGATTAAAGTGTTCTGTTTCCTCTCTGATACTCCAAAAGTTAAACAGGCCCTGTGGCCTTCATCTACGCTATCACTACTCTTTCTTTATCTTCATATCTCTTTTGGCACTCAACGGCTCAGTAGTCAAACCATTCCCACAGCCAGAAACCTTTCGGTAGCGGACGTAGCAGAACTCCCCCCCCCCCTCACTGCCGGGGCGTTTTCGAAAATCTGAGAGACGCTCAACTCGTTAAGGAATTCCTTCCTTGTAAGTAACCGAAAGGTCCATTAACGTTAGCTGCGCCTCAAACCCAGTACTTACTTACTCCAAGGTGCAGAGTCCTTCTTGAGAAGCGAACTGGTTTGCAGCTAGTCAAGAAATTCCCCGCATTTTATGGAACCCGAAGGTTCATTACCGCACTCACAAGCTTCCGAAACCTGTTTCTATTCTGGGCCAGCCCAATCCAGTCCATATACCCACATCCCACCTCCTGGAGATCCATCCTAATGTTATCCACCCATCTAGGCCTAGGTCTCCCCAGTGGTCTCCTTCCCTCCGGTTTCCCCACCAAGACCCTATACACCCCCTCTCCTCACCCACACGGGCCACATGTCCAGTCCATCTCATTCTTCTCGATTTTATCACCCGCACAATATTGGGTGAGGAGTACAGATCATTTAGCTCCTCGTTATGCACCATTATACACCGTTCCCTCCAGTCCCCAAAACAGATTCATCCATTCATGTTTAGAGATTAAAATTTCGTAAAAATTTCTTATTTCTCCCATTCGTACTCTATTTCTCGTCTAATCCATTACAACTCCTTTGACTGCACTGACATTATCCGGTTAGGAAAATGAAGTTATCTCTGAGGGGTGCGTCCAGATTTCGTAGCACTTGACGAAGGCCAAAACGTGCCTGGTCACCCTGAATGAATTACGATCTAGTTGTATCTGACACTGGCAAGACGGGCATTCTTCTACAACACGGTTTCTCGAACTGTGATAAGCTTACCACTACCGATAGGCCAAGCAGTCTCTAATGGTACGCGGCCTCAATAAAAACCGACATACAAAACAGAACAAAAAATTTAAAAATAAAACCGAATCCACATATATCTGCTTATATCCACATATATCTGCTTATATCCATATATATCTGTTTATAAGCAGAATTGCTGGCAACATTATGCTAATCATTCCTGCCGACTGCAACTCTTTCCAAATTCAGCTTTTTTATTTAAATAAAAATTGGTGGTACACCGAAATTATTACATTTTATTTAGCGGTATACCAGCGAAAAAGTCACACAAACACAGGTCTTGAGAGAAGATCAGCCGGTTAACACTGCTTAGCAAAATAATCGCTACTTATTTCGGGAACAGTACGCGAAAGACTCTAATAATGTGTGGCAACATGTTCAGTTCCTTCACGCTACAGCACAAGATACGATTACCAGTCGGTTTGAAATAATTAATACACTGCAACATTGGCGCAGCACAGGACATCACTGATAGCTAATACATCACAAGTTGGCCTTATGCGGTTGGGGAAACGACGCCATGGGATTACTTTTACTGCTATCGTAGGATTAAAGTCTGATCTCCTGCATTCGGAGAACTTGCACCAGCAATACACTGTCTGTTACACAGAATATAAAAGACCAGAATTCTATTACTCAAAACAGGGCAAACTCTGAAAGTGAGAAAATGATAAACGATGAATAATGAATATAAAAAGAGGGAGAAATTAAATATAAAAGGGAGGGGCGAATCATACACTGGGGTTCAGTGCAGACACAATTATGACTTCGCTCTTCATCATTCTGAGCTCTTTCCTTCACCTTTCTCCCTTTCTTGTTTCCATAAATAACTTGAGATAAATTGATTTCTTGTTTATCTTCTTTCTGCACACCATCAACATGGAAATCAAGTTCTCAAAGTTCACTCTCTCTCCATCGGTACGAATTACAAAATATGTTAATAAATTACAAAACCCCACGCGAAGTTTTCTTCTACGTATCCGACAATCCGCCTGCCTCTTTTCCACTTCTTTTTTTTTTTCAGAAAGTACAGACATTTTGATCAATGGAAGAAAACTCTATAATTTGATAACTGTTTTTTCCTACTTTCTGTATGGTACGAATCTTCGTGACCTAGCCCCTAAATCATTACGCCGTCTTCTAGATGGGTGCTGCGAGTTACCGACGTGAATTAGGACGCTGCTTATCTTCCACCCCTCTCCCCCTCCAAATACCGAGACAATATTCTGTGTAAACACTTACCGGCGATAATGTGCAGTTTCAAGTCCAACCTAAGATTACAGAATGGCGTAACTATCACGAAATTAACCGGCTCCATACAGTTCTGTATATACATAAACAGTGTAATAAATATAGGAAGACAGGAAACGCTCAATCCGGAATTCCTTATCGACGTGTAGCTGTTTGCAAAAGTATTTTCAATCATGATTTTCCTAAAGTTGTCTTTTTCTTTTTGTGGATATAAAATAAAATGCCGTCGAGGTCGTGGTCTAACAAGAGTTCACAGAACGAGCGCTTACATGACTTAATTTGCGAGACTTGACGAAGACATACTGCAGCCGACACAAATGTTGCCAAGTGCAATACACATATTCACACGAAGTTTACCCGTTTAAATTCCGAGGTGTCTGTTTTTGCAGGTTATAAAATTATTAAACTGTAAAAGTCATTATGTAAGTCTAACTAATTATATAAATTTGTCGAACCCAAATAAGGTGTTCGGAGCGATAAGACAGACATGCCACACCCTCTCTGGCGTCTGACACGCTCAAGCTGTCTGCGGGCGAATGAATTCTCGGTGTGAGGTTTGAATTCAAAAAGTACGAGGTCAGTTTCTGATTGGATCCCTGAACTAAGGAAATGTCTATATAGATATGTACAGTGCAAATATGCATATAATTCACAGGGTCCTCGTCGGGATTCGAAAGAAATGAGCCGAACCACGAGGGGTGTTCTGTCGGTGTGTGTGTGTGTGTCTGTTTTGTACGTATGTGTGTATTTGTATGTATGTATATGTATTTATACTGTGTAAGTACGCATGAGTGTACGCCTGTATGTGTGTGTGTGTGTGTATTATTTACTATATATGTATCCGTATGAATATATTTACAGCCTACGGATGTTTGTTCGTTTAGTTATGACCCCGTATAAAGTGCTACGTTTACTTCTATGTAAATTCTAATTATCCGAAAACTTCAGTTCCGGTCTACATTCTTGAGTAATGCGCTCCACAGAGGTCTTTCTAGAAACAGTGCAATGACTACACTAAAAAGACAACTCCAATTTTTACAATCGTGCAATGACAACCCACACCAGACAACTGCAATGTATAAAAAACAGTGCAATTAATATACTTACCAGATAACTCGAGTTTCTGCCGGGTCTTGCCGATCTGGTTGTCCGCCATGCAGGTGTAGTTGGCGAAGTCTGAGGCCTGAACTTTGCGGATGATAAGTGTATGTCGACTGCCTCGGGCTTCCATGATGCGCCTCTCTGTTGTGTCCAGCCGCATGGTATCTCTGTACCACAGCACCTGCAATTACATGCACAGTGCCGTGTATATAACCCTGTAATTACACTGTACTCACTTTGAACCAAGGTATTATCATTTCCATTAACATAAAACACCCTTATTCATAACAGGTTTACACTTAATAGGGTTGAGTTGATGGGTTTACAGCAGCGGTTTCCAAACATTCATGTGTGCGTTCCCGTAGCAGCAAATGGTATGTGACCCTCGAACCTACCATGGAAAACGGCAATACCGAGTAACGTGTACTATAAATGTATTAACACTAGTACTATTTAACACTAAAAAAAATTGCCACTTATTAAAAATGTATTAAATTTTATGCGTTAATTCTCAAAACTAATATTTATGGGATAATATTAAACACACAAAACATGCAAGAAACAAACCGTTATTTAAATAACTTGTTTAAAATGCTTATAATTAATAATAAAAAAATTCGGTATAAATCTTATTGTAGCTCCGTGCATTTTTGTAGAATCACTTCAATTTATCAACCAACGAATGCACATATAATTTCATATAAAACACTTTAAAACACTCCGACATGTTTCGATCTTGTCAGGTCATCATCAGGAAGCTTAGTTCCTTGCTAAAGTTATATTGTAGTATTCACAATTCGATTGGTATTTGCAAACGAGGTGTTGTGGCAGCATATCATGTTGTGTAGGAATGTGTTGTGGAGTAGTGGCTAGGTGTGCTTCAGCAATATATTTTTTCCTCCTCCAGTTGTCCCTATCATTCCAGTCTTCTTCCATTAATCCCTTTAGTCCCATCAGTCCTCTAATCCCTTCCGCCCAGGTAAGTTTAGGTCTACCTCGTTTTCTTCTTCCTGGTGGGCTCCATTTCATAACTTTTTTGGTTATCTCCCCTCGTCCATTCTTTGAACATGTCCATACCATTGAAGCTGTCTGGTTTTAATATCGTCTAAAAGAGAACTTACTACATTCATTTTTTGCTTAATAATAGTATTCCCGTGAGGAGTTGCTAGTCTTCCGTCGGGCGCCTCCCCCGGCGGCGGATAGGGGAATGCTCACCCGATATGGCGGGTACCGGGGAAATAAAGTACCCGGGGCGGACCAAAACTATCGCTGCTGCCTTGCAGTTTGATACTGGCATATCAAGGGCTAGAGGAAGAAAACCTTGATCAAAAATCACCTGATCCTCCAGGTTGGGGTTTGATGCAGCAGGCCAGCCCCCTGCTCATCGAAAAAAGAAAATTGCTAGTAAGCCTATTGGAAATGCTCTGGATAGATGCATACTAATATCCAAATTGTATTTTAATGTTATGCACACTGTAGACAGAAGAAACACAATCCTGAAAGTTAGGCACTTTTATCTACTTGTCTGCCAAGTGAAAAATTTTCACATCGCATTTAACTTTCAGGTTTTGAATAAACAGTATTTGGCGACTTACGTTTTGAATAATTAATTATTATTTCGCGACTTGCAATTCTTAACCGAATTACATCAATCGCCAAGTGTGACGTCGCTCGTGCCTTTAAAATCTCAGCTTTGGTCTTACTAAATGGCAGTAGCTGGCTTAAAGTCGATGCTAATAAAAACGTGCATGTTGTAGTAGCGTGAATTAAAAACTACGACACATTATCAATTCAAACTGATTAAATAAGCTATTAATCAAATTAATATGCCTTGAACACTTAAGTAAAGGAGAGAAAGGAGAGAATATATTTAAGATATTTTGAGACGAATATATGAATCTTTCTCTCTTGATTATGACGTCTGGAATAACATTTGCATCTATAGGTCTACCGTTAGCTCCCATCCTTCACGAGAATCGTAGAAAAGGAAGATGCAAATATCCGCGGATGAAAGGAATGCGTCTATGTCTACTGAATCAGTAAGTTTAGGAACGCAGAGGAACAGGCAAAACACGAGCAGACTCAGAGGAAATGAAGCGAAAAGGTGAATGAAGACAGTTAAAAGTAGGAGAGGGAAACCAATAAGAATAAGAAGACGTGAATTGAGTGTGGGTTTAAAAAAAGAGAAAGAGAGAATCTAAGCGGTAGAAATACAGAAGGCACGAGGAACATGTGTGGGTGTAAAAGTACTGAAAAGGAAAGTGAGAAGAAGTGCTACGTACGTATATAAAGGCGTATACAGGAAAGGAGACAAACATGATAGGGAGAAATGCTACTTGCAAAAATGGTACATGTATATAATTCCTTTCAAATAGCAAAACAGGCAAAGTTAAGAAATATAAGGTAATGGAAAAGTGTAAATTTGAATCACTACCACCATCAGTGTCTGTTGCATTTTGGCATAACGATAGGGGAAGCTAAAACACAGTATCCGAAACGTCATCGTCTAATATCGGGACGAGAGAAAATGACGCTCGAGGCACTAGCGAGAAAAGCTAAAGTGGTTTCTGCTGGATTCACAGGAAATGAAGGCAATGGTAGAAATGCGGCATATCTCAAAATGAAGGGGAAAAAAAGAAGTATAAGAATATTATGGGTATATAGTGGGTGGTATCTTGCTCAGTGGAATGTACAGAGAACAGAACACCACTTTAATAAAAGAGAGAAACTGTTTTAGCTAGAAATTGAAATTCCATGGACAGCATGAGCGGTGATCTGCGCAGGCACTTTACACTGCAGTGTGCGGTTTTGCGTGCCAGTTGATGTGCATACATTCCCACTCTCTGTGCTAGCGCTTACGTTGCTGTGTAAGATTCGATCGTGGATGATGATGATGATGATGATGATGATGTGCAGAACCTGCTGACGGTAATTATCAAGATGGCCATCATATTTTTCGGGTGTCGAATAAGGTCTTTAATTTGCCCATTTCACTCCCCACATTCACTACCACTAACAATTTTAAGGACGGCTTCTTTACACTCCGGTGATTATGATGATGATAGTGATAATAATAATAACAGTAACCGTATTATTATAATCATTTAAATCAATTCGCTTGTAATCATTAGATTAGACTCGAAATGAATTAAACTAAAAACAACAGCAGCACAAGAGAACCGTAAATGATAATAATAATAATAATAATACGTCATAACAATCCAATGCTTTGTTTTCGTACGTGCTGATTCAACAGTTTAGTGGCCAATAATGAAATCGGCACTAATACAAAAACATATATAACAAGCAGAAATTAAGACAATAACCGTGCAATATAATTAACAAACAAATCAAGACTTTGAAATGTATACATTTCATCCCATAGAAAGCGGTAGTAATACGAGTGGAAGAAACTGCTCGCTGAATATATAAGCGACGCCAAAAAACACATTTGCAGTTAGAGCGCTATCTAGGACGACAACCATGACAACGACGACAACATAAACAAAAACAACAACAAGTCCCGACGGTTAAGGTTCGCAGAAATGAGTGAAGAGACCAAAAGTGTGTCCTTCCTACACGACGACTGTACAAATCCGCCAGCGATCTGTACTTCAGATCCAAAAACCACGAAATAAGGATAAGGAAACTTCCCTAAACAAAGTAAAAACCAGGTTCATTCTACCTTACGATTCTGCGAACAGAGATAAGGAGAGTTCGAAATCAGAGCTATCACATAAAATAACCCCATCACATCAACTGACAGCTTACAGTGGTCGGCAGCTGGATAAGTGTTGGGAAGTGACATACGGATGATTCGAATAACGAGGCGAGTCTGCGGGGGGGCTCTAACCGTGGCCTGTCTCAGAAGACGAAGTGCCTTGAGGGCGGACAAAAACCGAGTGGCAACGCCATTTGCTGCAGTCAAATGGAGTGGCAAAAATTTGGAAAGTAGGAAGATATTAGTTCCATTATGTTAAGGTGGAGGAACCAACACCCGTGTAGGACACGGAACAAAACTGTAATGGCTGATATCTTGTTGGTGATGATGGCTACAGAAAGTGAAGAGGGGAAAGCGACTTCAATAAAAAGTCGCACTTTATCAAGGTGTTAATTTTATGAGCAGTCTGTTTGAGTAGATAATGGTCGTTCAGCTTGTCATCAAATTATTCTCCCATTCAGACAACCAGGAAGACTGTTACGGCATTCACACGTCCCTGCCACCACCAACGGTCGCCTACAGAACACACCAGCTCCTGTCTACACCGACGTTTATTCAAAATTCATCTTACCTTGAGAGTTTAACTGCACGTTGTGATTATCCCATTCTCAAGATGAAAATGTACAGCTTACAGAAACAATTACTTTGTCAGCCATTCTTGAATGGCTCTGAAAAGTGATCCAATTGTCGAGACAACACAAATTAACGGAACGGTCCTCGTGCTTGTCAGTGAGCATAACTCGGATGAAGCAACCAGGAATACATTATCTGTTGTCTCTGCAATAATTGCAAGCAGCTACCATCTACGTGGTGTGTACAGGGGATTGGAGAAAATAGCTATGCACACAGAGTTTTTGAGTGGGAAAACTTATTAAAAAGCCTCCATTTAAAAGACCGACATAAAGTATGGGGTCAACACTGAGGCATAAATATAACAGGTGAAGAGGCTGGAACGGACTTCAATGGTGTTCAAATGGGGATATTGTATTGTAAGTCTGTAACTTTCACGTTATACTTCAAGAAAGTTACTTTGTGGGATAGAAGTTTGAATGGCAGACTGTTAAATTCAGGAAATCTTATATGAGGGCGTCAGCGTATTCCTCACTTCCGCCTCTGGTTTCAAAGTTCGGCAGTCCGCTTTGTTTTAGGCCTTCCTTCTTCCTCGAACTTGCTTCAGAGGTAATTAGAAGAAAGGAGCTACAAGGCACTAAACTGGACTCGTAAATCATTCCTTCGAGGCATTGATTTTATTAATTTCTGTTATTTCCTTATTTAGCACGTAAGGTCTATATGACGAAGCAGAGTATAGCGAAAAGATATGAAATGCAGGCATAAGTGCTTCACGAACGCACTTATGCCTCCAGATCTGGCCTAAAGAGAAATGAGAGAATTGAGACAGTCTCTGAGAAAGACAAATGTACATAGTTGCAGCGTACGACGCGAGTTACAGGGCAAAATAAATGAAATATGGGTTGGACAGAAACTGCATAACGGACAGAATAATTATAAATTCTTTAATATATATTGTTAGAGTAACAAAGGGAGATAAGGTTAGTTAGATGTGTAGCTCATTTAGTCACTGGAAGTTCTACAAAACTCTCAGTATGCTACAGAAATCGTAGTCGAAGAGAGGATTTGGAAAATATTGGAGTGGATCGAAGGACACTAATGAAACTAAACTTATAGTCGTAAAAAAAGGAACTGGCTACGTAGACTGGATTCAGTTGGCTCAGAATAGTATTACACAGCGGAGTTTTGTGAAAACGTTGATGAACTGTCATATTTCGTAAATGATAAGGAATGCTTTGACTACTTGGCCGACTACCAGCTTGTAAAAAGTAACATTACTGCATGGTTTTACGTAAAGTGTGAAGTTGTGCGTGTGTACGACATGAAGGCATAATGGGGCGTGCAAGTACCCCTCCAAGCAGCTGAGTGATGAACTTCACACTCCGCCCGCTTTACCTCTGGGCAAAGGCCTCCCCCCCTCCTCCTACCGAATATGAGGTTTGGTGGGCCTGAGCCAGTCTCGATTGTTCGCAGTAGAGAAAAAATCCCTGCCCTGCCAATGTCCAGTCACTAGACTGGTTTAATCAAACCCGGCACCCGGTTCCAAGGTGTCAGTGTAGGAAGTGCTGAGGTAATAGACCTTTATGTAGACCGCTGTATACATTAAGCGCTGTGTTACAAACAGTTGAGCTGCTGTTGCACCAAACACAATCATTTTATAATCAGCGTCTGGAAGTAAACTGGTGACAGGCAGAAAGGCAGGCGTGCATACCAAGACGCTTCTATTTCATCACCCAGGAAACAGTGAACAAAATGTACGAATCATACAGAAGAATAATACTGAAGAGAGACAAAAAAAAAGAGCGGAAGGAGTGTGTGAACACAGAGGAGAATAAAAAATTAGGAGTCTCTTCTTTCACCAGCTTCTATCTCTTTTCCCTGAAAGCCGCTACGGGGCATCTACCCTGATTGCATGGTCTCGAGCTTCATAAAGGGTCTTGACACTCCCCAGTGCTCTCGACGTTTGTCAGGAAGGGTGGTGGCGGAGGGTACTAGAACAAATATCAATATATACGTGCATATCAATGGCACTGGGGTGTATCTGCGAATACAGTGTAAAGTAACTTATCATTTTTGAACACGTATCGAGAACCAGGAGCGGCCTCTTTCACAGTGTGATTCAGCATTACATGTACAGTGCTTTCAATGAGCACCGTCATAATCCGAATTCGCATTTGAAACAGACGTTTGTAAAACCAAAAAGCTGAAAGAATTTGGCAACTGAACTAGACATTACGAAAGAAATTTCTGATTAAGAATCAGATTGAAATATTTCAAGGTGGAGTTCAAAAGCGGGTTATTGTGACATGATTATATAAACGGAAATAAACATCAAACAAAGGAAAGCAGAAGGAACGCGGAAAGAATGAATGACAAATGAACGAGTGGAAGAAAGAAAAGACATATTTCCATATGTCACGTACGTGGAACCGTAGCTGACGAGATTAAAAATGCCCATTTCGCGACAAGCAAAACCGAAATTTGTTCTGATGGCTCTAAAATTCCGATATTAAATCCTTACGCTTCCAATGAAACAATTTTGTTTAATGACGGAAACTACAGCGAAATACCGCGTTTGCCTGTCCGCGCAACACACCTTCTTCTTCTTTCTACGAAAGACTACACTTTACTACAACTTCAAAGACCCTGCAACGGTTTGTTCTCGGACAAGGACATGTGTCACTTCGTCATCGGTTTTCTTTTAATCAGCAAGCAATAGAATGCAAACGGTGAGCCGATCTCAAAACTTTTGTCAAATTTATCTAGAGTTCTTGGGAAGCTGATGATAAAATATATTACGAACGAAGGCGGCCTGTGAATGCAATAAATAAAGATCATATAATTCCGAAATTATAAATTTGTAAAGCTTTTCGCATGACCTGTTCATGGATTCTATACCAGCTTCTGATAGGAGGAACTCAGAAACGCGGAGATTTCAGGACAGCCGATCCCTCGATGGGCGGGAAATCGAGCCCGAAAAAAAATTCTATTCTCCTTCATGCATGTTACCAACATTTATGGAGAACTGGGAATTATGAAGACGGATAGACAAAAGGACGGGGCACAAAGTCACTGATAACTGCATAACAAGTGTGGATAACACACAGTGATTATGAGGAAATATCTGATATAATACCGTATCAATCAATCAACCAACCAATCACTTACCCACTCACCCACTCCATGGAGCAGAGTCCTTCTTGAGAAGCTAATCGGTTCTCAGTTAAACAAGAAATTCCCAGCATTTTATGCAGCCCGAAAGTTCATTACCGCATTCACAAACTGTCCCTATCCTGAGCCAGATCGATCCATTCCATACCCCCCTCGTCCCACTTCCTGAAGATTCATCTTAATAATATTATACTCCTATCTAGGCTTGGGTCTTCCAAGCGGTCTGTCTCTTTCCCTCAGGTTTCCCCACCAAACCCCTACACACACCGATATAACACCGTACAGTACTAATAAAGCTGCACAGTTAGTATACCGGAACTGTCTACATCCATGGAGAGCAGTTCATCTTAAGAAGCGGACAACTCCACAGACAGTCAAGAGCTTCCACATATTTTAAGAAACCCGACGTTTGGTTGCCGTATTCTGAACAGCCGGACATTTGACTCTGTCCTGAGCCAGATTAATCCAATGAGCGCCCTCCCATCATAAGTATAAAAGTATAAGATCAGTTCAAGCGTTATCCTCCCACCCATAATCAGATCTTTCCCTCGTGTTCATCCAGCCACCTGTTAAAACCCTGTATTCACTTCTATTCCCTCCGATTCGTGTCATGTGTCCCCCCTCCCCCAGCTCATCGTCCTTGATTTGGTCTAACTAATAACATTTGGTGAGCAGTAACAATCAAGAAGTCAGTCATTAGAAAACCATCTGCGGCATCCTGTTCCATTCCTTCCTCTTAGGTACAAACATCTTACTCAGCACCCTCTTCTCGAACACCCTCAGTCTATGTCTTTACCAGACGAAGTTTGACGCTAGAATAAAATAACATTTATAATTGTATCAAGTCCTTTATTTGTCCAACTAATGCACACAAATTATTATAAAATTGTTGGACTGTTAAAATGATTTAAAATTATACTAGTTGCTCCAACATGTTTCGGTTTACATTAACCATCATCAGGGAGATCTCAGGCTGTGCTTCGCTAAAGTTACAATGTTGACTTCGGTTACATATCAAATAACATGACATATAACGATATATGCAACAGAAGTCAACGTTGTAACTTTAGCGAAGCACAGGTTGAGAGCTCCCTGATGATGGTTTATGTAAACCGAAACATGTTGGAGCAACTATTATCATTTTAATTGATTTTAACAGTTTATCAATTTTATAATTTTAAATGACTTTAACTGTTTAACAATTTTAGAATAATTTGTGTGCATTAGTTGGACAAATAAAGGACTTAATACTATCCACATGCACGGAGCAACTACGAAGATTTATAAGTACACTTCTGTATATTTTCATCCTCAGTCGTTTACTTACAGCAACACATAACGACATTCTGAGCAGAAGAGTAGCAAAGATTCTCGAATTTTCATTTGCTCTTAATTTATTGATGACTGCAATTTTGTTGTTAGTGTCGTTCTCAAACAGCTGAAATTTGCAATATTTTCAAAGGACTCATTAGCCTATTTTTAGGTGCGCCATCCCCGTTGTGTTATCAAAATAACAATATCAATGTAATATGTATATATCGTCAAAACACAACTATATTTATTAGCAGTATATTGGGTGTCTACTACAATAGGCACAACTACGAGTTTCGGCCACTTATGTTGGCCATCTTCAGGTTGTACATGAACTTACAGACTAGCTATACAACATATGTAGGGTGTTTTTTTAGGGTGTGGAGAAAGGGGTTTATTAGCCAATTTTATGTTGTAATTATACCCCGCATTCTCTTGAGCAGGCGTGTGCTCAGTTTTCCCCGCATTCACGTCTAGAACAATCTCGTGGCTAGTGGCTAATCCACATAAGGAACGATCTGATTAAGGCAGAAATTGTCACTGCGAACTGCATAGTTAGGTTAGACCGCGTGCGAGCCTACAGGTCTTCTGACAGCCCGATCCCAAATCAACGGTAAAGTCCTGTTTGTCCGCACAATAATTCAGCATATTCCTGTCACCGAAAACTGCGAAACATCTAACAGCTCTGTGGCTCAAGAAATGTATTGAACTTTTCAATCATTTACTAATCATGCGGCAGACAAGCATACATATACTGATGCAGCTATCTCGAAGAAAAACATATTATTCTTGCAGGGATTTAAGGTTTTTTTGGAAGCGAGTAGGAAGGTTATGATCTTATGGGGTGTACGACCAAGCAGTTTCGTAGATATACTCCAGGTGAAATGTGATGGGCACATGGTGACACACGGGAGGGGTAGTGAAGGGAAACTAGCGAATCGATTGGGAAGCCAGTACCCTTCACACTACCTCGGAACATTGTGTATCCAGCATTACTACCGCTGATGCGCACACCTCGGCTGCCAACAGTCGACTGAACTGACACCACCGCCGATTTAAATGGACTCGTCCGTTTCACCGAAAGACGAAATCTGGTTTCTGCGCGTGTGCCATTACATTTCAACTGGCCTCTACCTACCGACGTGCTTATCCAAAATTAAGAGAAAATTATGTCAGCGGTTCCTGCAAAACGTTGCTACGTGAATACGAAACGTCCTATCCAAGAGGCAGTAACTGCTCTTATGCCAAATCTTCGTTTTCTTCGACAGATTTAAACTCAGATTAAAAACAGGGACACACTTCAGAATTTACGTAACGGTCGGCTTGAAGGCGATGCTAAATTCACTCCTGCAGTTTCAACTATATGTTCATACCAGTTTAAAGGGGAACTAACGGAGGTAATACACATATCTCCAAGAGAAGCAGGAACCAAAGAAGATGTAAAAAGGAAGACAGAACACAAATATTCCCAAGACTCCAAAAGAAGATAACATGAGAGGAGTTCTGGTAGGAAGGCTGATGAAACCATGGAAAGAATAAAAGGGAGCATGAAGATTGAAAAGAGCCCCCAGACGTCTCCTTTTACTTTATCTTCTCCTCTTCATCCGTTCTTTTTTGAAATTTAGAAACCTCTTGGGTTTTGTTTAGTTTTCTTCCTTCCATTCTTCACCCCTCGATGATAGAAGATATAATCACTGGGATATTACCCCGACAAGTGAAGGCTAGAGTGCATAATGTTAGAATAATTCATAGGAACAGAACAAACAGGGGAAGGTTTTTATACCGTCACGCCAAATGAGGGCTGAAAATTACAAACAGACAAAAGCGGGAACAAAGTAGGAGGAGTGTATTGCATATAAGGTTATTCCCTTAGTGCCAAACCCCATTCTCTCTGTTTTGAATTCTCTCCTCTGGATGTACTGTACCAAGATCTCTTATGAGTATGCAGTTCAGTTTTCAATATATATATATATATATATAACTTTTTCTCTTATTACATTCCTACTCACTTCTCCTTCAGAATGCAAGCTGCAGCCAAATTATTTCTTTCGAATGATGTTCATGTAACGTCTTTCGAAAAATGATGGAACTTCACCACAGTAACGAAGAGCGCTGCGCAATGAACAAGGGTGCTTATTCCAGTTCTATTCCCGTGTAAGCGAAGCCACTTGAAACGGCTATGATAAGAAGTTGTATAGGGTTGACTGAAACTCGTATAAGAGTTGGAGCAAAAAAGAAAACAGGAACTACCAACCGCAGGTTCGTGCCTTGCCGCCGATTTCCAGAACAAGATCATAACATGAGACATTTCTTTCGGCCAACAAATTTAGCACGAATCGTTGAGGACAGCAAAGATAAAGCCTTACAAATTTTTAACTCGCCATTAGTTGGTAGTGAGAATCCAGCTACACACTGTGGTCATCTTGAAACAGGAGAGAACAGTCCGACAGACTCTAGAAAGGAGACTGAGCTGATCCAACAGCCGGGTCGAAAACAGTGGGGAAAAACAAAATCTCTGAAAATGCTGTGAATGTAATTACATGAATGCAACCAGAAGTGCATCATACAGCTGTCAGAAAAATCTTGGCTCGAAAAAATCAGTCAATAAATAATCTACTTACAATATGGCAGATTTAAACTACTTGGAAATGACAACAGATCCATACTGCATGCATACTGGTAATCATGGTTAAACAAACGGCTAATTAAAATCCTAGAGTGTTTGTTTGTACCGTTCAGTTTATAATCATTTTAACTTTCAGGTGAGACATCCCTGTTGTGTTGTACACAATTATAAAATATAAGCAAATATAGTCAAACACAACTGAATTAATGATTTTATTAAGGTGTATTCTTACAATGTAAGAATACACCTTAATAAAATCATGAGTTGTGTTTGACTATATTTGCTTCTATTTTATAACTAGAAACGTTTATTGTTAATTATTTCGTATCATAAGACTTCAACGTAGCCATAGAAAGTCTTAATTTTAAATACTGCTCCACATGGTGTACCCCGTGTCTCTTTCTCCATCTTTCATATGGAGAATTCAGTAAGCGGTGTTGACAAACAGGCTGGGAGATTAAGTACATCTGGCTTCCGAAAAGTTTCAGTGTCGTGCCTTTGTAATAAGGTAACGAACCTTCTGGTTACATGAACGACGGTAACAAAGCTTCTGGTTACATGAACGACGGTAACAAAGCTTCTGGTTACATGAACGACGGTAACGAACCTTCTGGTTACATGAACGACGGTAACGAACCTTCTGGTTACACGAACGACGGTAACAAACCTTCTGGTTACACGAACGACGGTAACAAACCTTCTGGTTACATGAACGACGGTAACGAACCTTCTGGTTACACGAACGACGGTAACAAACCTTCTGGTTACATGAAAGACGGTAACAAAGCTTCTGGTTACATGAACGACGGTAACAAAGCTTCTGGTTACATGAACGACGGTAACAAAGCTTCTGGTTACATGAACGCAAGGAATCCCTTCACCAGCTGAACTATCAATCGGTGAAGAATACTCACAACCATGACGTTACTTAACTATTTCGTTAGTTAGTTAGTTAGCCAAACAGCTAGTTATACGTCTCTCATTGTCTTCTTTGAGCAGCCGATACAAACTTCGCTGCAGTATGCGTTGTATGTGGATTATGATGACGAAACAAGGAATTCAGTTCACCTCCGCCCTGAATTTTTACTGAACGAATTCGAGACATTTTCTTGACCTGATGACAAATTTTCTGATAACCTCCTCGACCTTTACGGGCTAAGTTGCAGAATAAAATCTCAATTCGGATGTCGAGCCTGTCACTCGACGATCAACTCCTGTTGAATGTTTTCCTACAGCATCTTGAAAGTATTAATCGGAAGTGCCGATTAGAAGCAAGAAATCGAATTTCAAAAGCAAAAGTTAGCAATAGAGTCGCCTGTTTCAAACAGCACGAATGACAGTTTCCCATCTTATGTTTATCATTCGGGTGGATTCTTTATCGGGCTACAAGACAACGTTTGTCTGTTCTACAGCCTTAAGTGGCGATACGTCGTCCTGTGGCAGTTGACACTCGGACAATCCCGTTCAAAGATCAATCGAAGAGAGGACAGGGTGTGTCATTGCCTGACTAATAAAATTTAAATACGGTAAACTCCAGGATGGCTGACCTTTTGAAGGGAAAAATTGGGAACGGTCAATCTATGCTCTAATTTTGATATGATATTTTGGAGAAACAGTGCCTTTTGTAAGGCGGGTATTCTGGTGGCTGTAAAACGGGAAACTTTACTCCTGACAGTGGCTAGAAATGTCCAAAAACCATAAACGTGAATACTAAAAATGTTATCATATCAATTTTAAGTTACTGCTGACTCATACTAAGTGGATTTCATTATTGTCCATTTACGTTTTCCATCTTGGTGTTGAGCGCAAAAAAAAATCCACAGCGTCGGTTTTACAATGAACACTGACAAACAGAGACACAGTCCTGGAAATTAACACATCCGCTCTGAAACTGTCAGTAGCTCAGCAGGTAAGCCGGGCGTTCAAACGACTGATAAGATCTGTAGAAAATGTGTCTTATTTGCGGCGAAAACGATCAAAACACGAAGGTCTTCTATAAATAAGAGTTAAATTGTGAAGTGAGAGAGAAAACCAACAAGATGCAACAATCAGATGTTTATTATCAACACTGTCTCAACATGTTTCGGGCATCATTATGCCCATCTTCAGGAGAACCGCTACCAACCACATCCAGCAGAACCAGCGCAGCACACCGCATGCAGTAACACACGGTCTTTGATCTCCTGAAGATGGGCATAAGGATGCCCGAAACATGTTGAGACAGTGTTGATAATAAACATCTGATTGTTGCATCTTGTTGGTTTTCTCTCTCACTTCACAATTTGCTCACGATGCACGGTCACAGAAACAAAAAAAGTTAATTTTAAAAATTGTTACAAACTGATATTTCACATAACTGGGACTCTAGTCACGGTTGTGTGGCTCATATTGGTGATCGAATTTTGGAATACTCGCCTTGAATATCTGCTCTAAGCGGTGCTGCTGCAGATTAACCCGTTCTCTGAAATGACACCGTGTCGGCCGGTAATAGTTACCGAATCTTCGGAGAACCGTAGAAGTTTTTAAACGTCGCTAACTTCAGGTCTTCCTAGAGGTTAAGGCTATCTAACGAATTTTCTTCAACACATGTATTATCATGACACTGAACACTACGAACCTATTTAATTCCTTAGGAAAATAAAAAATATATAACAAGTCGTTGTATGCATATTTTAAAATAAATAACAAGAACGTGGAGCGGTAAACTGAGATATCTGGAGTCGTGATCTTGATTCATCAGCTAAAAGTACGCCTGGGTCAGGGGGCACAGCTCATTCACGGCACTGGCTATGAGCACAACCAGAAGACCTTCTCCCTCCCGCTCTGTTTTCCTCGTTAATTTTCTACGTAACTTCCTGCCTCCCATACATCTTTCACACGTAAACTGGCCCTGCTAACGACACCCACAGAATTTCTTCAGCAGAAGCAAACCAACTCCAAATTATTTTTCCGTGCTACTGGATGTAGGAAGGGTGAATCTTTTGTCTTGTAGGTGAACTAAAAAGTGCGGGTTTCTATATTGCTACTCAAATACCAGTTACGTGGCATAACGGCTCTCCAGAATTCTGTAGGAAGCAACCATGAATTTACATTCACACCTCGGGAGAGGAGGAGGAGGAGTGCTTTTTTGCTTCATTCCTTAGTTCGTAAAGGAGAAAAGCTTACGAATCGTAAGCAACTGTTTCTTCGCTTACTCATCAAACTAAGTAACCAGTCAACTAATATGTATGACAAATAACAAAATGATGACCGTAACGAACACAATAAAATAACTACCTATGCTCCATACTCAACTGCCATCAGACGCGGGTACAAGAGGCATATCTCAAGCCGACGTGCTATGAGACTACCTTTCTTTCCACTATATAACTGAAGACATAAGTAACAAAAATAACCGAATTGGCTAGTGAAGTAACAAAACTAAATTGTATACGCGTCGAAACTGATCACAGTTTTGGAGGAAGATAATAATGTTTCCATCTTGCACGCAGAAGAGACAGACAGAAGGCTAAACCGAAATGTTTGCAAAATTTCTACGGACAACACCTCGTCACATTCTTGAAGACAGAATTATTAACAGAGAATACTGCGAAAATCTTCAGCCTCTGTTACACTGACTACTCAAATGAACTCAGTAAATAATCTAACACCTTGCAGTAGAACCCGAGCTTCTAAACTAATACCAAGTAACAGGACACGATTACCAATCAGTACAATTCATCTTCCAGCCATTTCCCTAAGATTCAGCCCACTGTAGTACTTCAATATCCTCTTTATCGACCGCTTTACAATGGGTTGACCCAACAAAAGACCACATACTACTTGACCGATTGGTTCTTGGTTTATTCAACGTCTTTCAACCACGTACATGCAACAATGTCGATATGGCATGGGAAGGTACATGGAAGGAAACAGGCGAGGCCGATTTGAAGATACTTTTCCAAACTTTGTTGTTCATTCCGTGCACTGTAAATTATTTACAAATCCTTAAACTAGAACGGAGTGTATGTACTTGTCTAACACAACTACATGATGGTAGAGATATGTATACAATTTATTACATAAAGAACAACTACATGTTTCGGCACTTTACATTGGCCATATTCAGGTTGAGAAATGAAAAAAACTTAGTAAGCAGCTATCCTCTACTTATGTGGGTTGTATACAGTGCGGAGGTAAGGGGTGAAGTGGGTCCGAGATCTGGCATGTGTTGTGTAGGATGGGTGGTGTGGGTTCTGCTATTGTATGCTATTCTAGGTTAATATAGTTGGATGTACGGTATCATCTTATGTTTGTAGAGATCATATGTACATGTACACTTAGCTTATAAATACACAGTGTGCAATTTTATATAATTAAATTAAGGTAATATTGAAGTGTTAAGTTTAGATGTTTCTCTTCTGGTGTCGTTGAGTCGTGCGTGTTCTAGTTGAAATGTTCAAAGAAATAGGGCTTCAAACGGTCCACCCGTCTGTGTGTGTAATAGTGATGAGTTTCGAGGATGGCAGATAGGATGATCCTTAGAAGCAGCTTTGTGTCGGCTGGTTATTCGGCGCGTATTAATATAGGTCATTCATAGTGTGGATCAACAGTTCTGAGGGTCGGATGGTCGTTGTGCTGTGTGGTGTGTGCATTAATAGCATTGGCTGGGTCGTCTCCCTGGATTACCGAAAGCTGGGTGTGTGGATGCAGACACAGGTGGGTTTTATGGCTCGGTTCGTGCACTGTCCTGTTTGATGATGTCACATATTCACTTTGTACGTGCGTTGTATGTGTGTATCGCTGAACAGAGTCACGTTATGTGAAAGTCAGTGGTGCTCAGTGTTCGTTGTGGGATGCCTCTTACCCCTTACCTCCCCACTGCATACAACCCATGTAGGTCGAGGATAGCTGTTTACTAAGTTTTTTATTTCTCAACCTGAAGATGGCCAATGTAAAGTGCCGAAACATGTAGTTGTTCTTTATTTAATAAACTCTAATACATATCTCTACCATCATATAGTTGTGTTAAACAAGTATATACACTCCATTCTAGTTTAATTACAAACACAACTGGGATGACGAACCTTATGATTACAAATCCTTAAAGTTCCAACAAATGCATTATTCTATTTCACTCCGATCTCCTACATTTGACATTTGTGTGACAGTGCATCTCTGATAAAATAGTATAAATAACCAACTAGATGCAACAATAACAATTTATTAGTAATTTCAAACAGCTCAACATGTTTCGGTCGATAATTTCGCCCATCCTCAGGAGCACTAGACTGTGTTCACAGATTGTGGTATAATGCACCGAAGACGTTGCTTTCTGGTAACCTTGTCACCAGTAGGCAACGTCTTCGGTGCGTCACACCACAAGCTGTAAACCTAGTCTAGTGCTCCTGAGGATGGGCGAAATTATCGACCGAAACATGCTGAGCTGATTGAAATTACTAATAAATTGTTATTGTTGCATCTAGTTGGTTATTTATACTATTGTACCTTCTACATACATCATCTTAACTGCTATCATCAGGGAGCTAACAACTATACGGCAATAAACATATGCTTACAGTGCCTACGCATATCAAATGTTCAGATTACATTTAAAATTTACCGTCTTCAAGATGTTATAAAATGCGATTATAATGTGTTGACTATTGCGTCATTTTTTTCTATAATACTCCCTGGAGCGTCTCTGTTTTCTGTTGACCACTTTCCAGAAGCACTGTACTTATTTATGAACCCATAAGATGTTATCGACCAACATACTCTTATTCATCGTCGACACAATCGCAAATTTCAGCTGCCTGATTTGGTCCACTTAGACCCCACAATACAAACGCCGTTTCTTCACAAACTTCTACTTCGTCTTGTATTTCTACAATATAAACCAGCGAAACGCGCATTTCCTAAATTAATATTTTAATTTTTAATTTTTGATGTCTTCTACATGATTCGAACCCGCGAGCTCATCTTCAGGAAGTGTTGTATACACAGGTATGGAATAGTGTGTTTTACATGCTTCGGTGTAAGCAGTCTGGTAAGTAAAAGAGTGTGTATATAAAATCTGCAAGACAAGCTTATACTTATGCATGTCAAACGTACAGTACCATAACTGTACATACAACCGTCTTCCCGAAGATGAATCCGCGGGTTCGAAACACATTGACTTACTTACTTACTTACTTACTTACTCCATGGTGCAGAGTCCTTCTTGAGAAGCTAACTGGTTTACAGCTAGTCAACAAATTCCCGGCATTTCACGGAACCCGAAGGATCATTACCGCACTCACAAGCGTACGCCGCCTGTCTCTATCCTGGGCCAGCCCAATCCAGTCCATATACCCACATCCCACCTCCTGGAGATCCTTCCTAATATTATCCACCCATCTACGCCTAGGTCTCCCCAGTGGTCTCTTTCCCTCCGG
>Ga0123354_10001985_pt1 | contig 26233 bp, 18 predicted proteins | sample TergutLab28metaG_2_FD_97872 | JGI IMG/M metagenome (GOLD analysis project Ga0123354, IMG submission 97872) | Labiotermes labralis P4 segment gut microbial communities from Petit-Saut dam, French Guiana - Lab288 P4 | ecosystem: Host-associated > Arthropoda: Insects > Digestive system > Gut ...
AGTTTACATAGTATGTCTTTTTTATATATCTCATTCTCTTATATTCTTTTGTTTTAATTTTTTATCTTTGTATATATATATATATATATATATATATATATATATATATATGTTGTTATGTTTTGTACGCGTCTGTTTAATTTTGTACATTGTGTATTTTTACTGTTATATTTATGTATTCTTACTGTTATGTTTATGTACTCTTACTGATATGTTTATGTATTTTTAATGTTATGTACGTTCTATGTATTCTGTTCCACTGTGTTATTCTGTGTATTGTTTGTGTGTAAATGTGTATTGTACTACTGCCACCGGATGTCAACCCAACTGCAGTTAACAAAATATATCATATCATATCATATATCATAATTCTCCACCTCCTGCTGCCTTCTTCTTCCTAGGCCCAAACATTCTTCGCTGCACCCTGTTCTCTAGCACCCTCATTACATGACCTCCCTAAATTTGACGTACCAAGTTTCACACCCATAGAGAACGATAGCAGTATATCCTGCTGATCTGGACTTTTACGTTTTCGCAATATGCACGAGGCCAAACAAGATTCTGATCTGAGAGGTATCAAGCAATCTCGGAATTTAATTTGTTCTTAACGCGTCCGCAAGTGAAACTTTCTAGTGTCGATCTTAAACGTCTGAACTTTATTACCTTTCGAAAGGATTTATTAGCTACTTTTATGTTGCAGTTTTTTTCTTCACTGTGGCAAAGACATTCGAACATACAGTACTACGTTGTTTTCTCTGCATTCACTTCCCGGCCAGCTGTCTTAGCAGCTCCCAACACGGAAATATTTACTGCAAAATCATGTTTCAGTAACTGTTAATATGCGACACCAATGTGAGATTCCCTGAAGACTTCAGTAAAGCCGAAACGTCAAGGGAACGCTTACATAATCATACATTTGTATTTTACTGTAATAATATACTAAATAACTTAGCTGACCTGTTCCTGACAAGTGTTAAGAATACTGCTGTCTCTCGTTTGTACTGATTTCCCCGCAACAAAAATTAAGAAGGCAATGTCAATCTGCATCATTTTGATACAATTCTCCGCACCGCAAGGGACCCCACAGGAGACGATCGCTGTCTCAACGCATTTTGCACCAGCGCACCAGTACAAAGCAATGGATGACCTGGAATCTGCCCGCTTCAGCGTACCGTTCAAGCAAGAGTTTCATTTAGCAGCAGGGAGTCACGACCTGGCCGGTCAATCTATACTTAGATCATGGCAACGAAAAGAGGGCAGGGCAGTAATGTTGACAGTGTGTGTCCATTCTTAACACACGGCTCGGATCCAAACAAGTGCAATGCAATAATATCATTCCCAAATTAGCCACCTATTGTATATTTTTCTGCAATATGCAATCACTCCCCGCTGTGATCCTATGAGCAACTGGCCATAATGGCAAAGTATGTAGTTGGGAAGATATTTCTCTCCCTTGTCGTTTGATTATTCGTCATTTATATACGCTAGACGGTATTGAAACCGCTCTAAGTCTGGGGATGTTGATTCTATCGCACAGAAGCATGAATGTAAGGCCTAGTCATGAGCCGAACTACTGCCGAATAGTAATACGAAACATCTGAAACATTCGTGTACTCAAAATGAATTCTGAATCAGTACAGGTCAGAAGGCCGAATACGTAAAAGCTGAAGAGATAAAGACATCACCGTGCTCACAATCCACATTCTTCACATCATAGCACTAAAATTTCCCCTGCGCCTAACAACTCAAAATCCAAAAATAAAAGACGCCTGGATGTAAAGTTCCACGCATTCCAGACTTCCGCAACATGGAGTTGAACTGATAGCTTTGCACTCCGATTCGGGTAATATTCCTTGAAACTAACCGGACATGAGATTTGGTTGGTCTTAAGAGTTGGTATTGCCGAGATCACGAAGGAGAAATACCCCCGCCCCTCCCGAGAATCGAATCCCAACCATCCAACTAAGTGACCCCGGCTTCAGAAAGAGCGATATGTATTTATATAATTTAAGTGTTTATGGAGTTATTTATTTATTTCCCGATTTCTTGTCAATACAGCAGTTCTGACTACACAGCCCGATATAATAGTTAACCGCTCGTCCATAGATCTATGCTGATCGACAGTTTACATTCAAGCACCTGGAGCAGTTCCGATTATATTCAGCGAAGCCTGGTACGATGAACTGCGCAAATAATTTCAAAAACATTTTCAAATATCGATTTACCTGATGTCGTTACCATTCTAGAATGTAATAAAATGATTCCATGTCGCACTTCTTCGGCCATCTGTCTCAGAAACTGAATCAAGTACATGCGTAATGCAAAGTTACGCAAATGATAATAACGTACGCCCAACTAAAAAATCGGAAGCAATCAATCCTTCGTCACTCTTTCCCGCTACAACATCACAGAAATACCCGAACTGTTACATTTTACTAACAACCATATTGGTACCATAATCGGTGTAAAAACGCAGAATAACTTATAAATTCAACCTCCCATATCTTCAGGTGATACACATTCGTATGACATACATAAGACGATAAACTCCGAATTCATTCTCCTGCATTTCCTTTCGACAAAGTTAAAAACTCGCCACTTTCGTCCTCAGACCACTACAGAACTATGAAACTCTTCCCACAGACAAAATACACCCCACAACAAAGACATGAGTTCACTGCTAGAACAAGTGATTTGTGTTCTGAGGTGAACAAAATGACGACAGGGCGGTTACTGTCCGTCTCCCTTGCCACTACATCAGCAATTCAGTGACAAGTATCAGTATCTTTGACACCAAATATCATTAGCAGATGATTACAGCCATTACAGAAACAAGTTACGGAAAAACATGCAATGCCTGCATTCCATTAATCCAATGCCACTGCTAGACTAACAAGGAAGAATCCTATAACTCAATTGTGTTAAAACCTATCACCACCTATTGTGTCTTCATGCAAGTTAGCAACTAGCTAGAAACAGGAGTGGGGAAACTACAGCAATACACGACCATTGTATGTATACTGAGTCGGTATTGCAAAGCCCATCTTCGTCGAAAGAAATCCGTTAGGCACCTCTAGATAGCAGCACTGCGTAGTGCATGCTGTTGTTGCATAATATTCAGGATCTCAACGACCAATACGACAATAATCACACAATGCAGCCCACAGATTTCGGCTGCTTACATTTTTCCCGATATACTTTCAAAGTTTTTTTTTTTTTAAACAAATGGACATGTCTGTAATCATCCAAATATTACGAGAACATCTTTCCAAATGTACGCACGTTTACAATCCATGTCCATACGAAACTGCACATTCCCGTCTATAAATGGTTCATCACTTGCTGTCATCACATCCGAAGACGAGTTTAGATCTCTGGTTATGTCCATTACTGTCGCACACTCTAGCAGGAAGTTCCGCAACAAATAATGCAAAATTTTCGACGGTCGTTTATCACACACAGTTCCATGATCCTAGCACGGTAGTGGAGATAGCACCACACCTATCGTGGTGTCACGTCTACATACCAGAAGCCTAAAACGTACGTCTAATGCCATGTGTCTCTTTCAGCGCAGACAGAAGTCGCACATACACGAATCCAAAATGAAAACACACAAAAACCGCCAGGCTTCTAGGTTTCCTCCTGTTTAGCAGCTGAACGATTATAATGTCTGCGGCACTCATGGCAATAGATTGAACTACACATTGCTTTGTCGGCCACAGTCCCTTCTAATTTCATTGCAAAAACATTACTTCTGAACGGATGAATTTGAATACACATGTACACTCTATGTGAGACGCGGAACGCAAGTTAAACATGAGAAATGTGGACAAAATTTTGGTCGGCAAACCTGGCGATACCACTATGGACACAGGCGTCATGGTAGAATAATAATGAAATGGGCCACAAACAGAAAAAAGATTCTAAATGGATTCAGTTGGCTCAGACTCAACATCAGTAGCAATCTCCTGCGAGTGCAGTAATAAACCAACGGTTTACGTAATTGGTGAGAGTTTTGTTGACCAGCTTAGCCCTTATTACCCTAGCAAGAAGGGCTCCACCCAACAGTATTAGTTATTTATTTTCCACAGGTCATTCAGAGCAATAATTTTCAAAAGGAAACGGCACAGATAGCAGGCTGGCAAATGAACTATTACCCTGATCATTAAAGCTCTGGTTCCTTGTATGTGACTTCAAAACTATCAATTCTGTCTTTATAAGGAAGAAAAGTAGTGATGTGTTCCAAGTCACTCGATAACTAGGGTCACTTGAACAGGACGCACACCGCCTTCTTGAAATAAATAGTTCTAATTCACCTGAAACGTGCATATTCGGTGGTTCATTCTGTGTTACGGCACGACGGAATCACCTAAAAAGAAATTCAAAACCAGTGTGATGCATGGTTCTAAAGTTTACACAGCCAGCTATTGCACAACACATGGGACACTGAACATGCAAGTGGTTACAAAAAATATACTCGTTGGAAAAAATACAGCATAAACAAAACAAAAAAGACGATAAAATACCATCAACGTAAATTGAACCACGCAAAATACAGCAGAGAGTAATGAATTCATAAAGTTTCACGGCTACCATCATATTCGTTTATCCTGCATATTCATAATGGGCAATTTCAAATACAGCTATCGCGGATCCCCTGCATGTTTTGTTGTTCATGTGCTCTTTCCTACTTGTATCACGCAGCCTCTGCCTTTGGTAAAGACCGAGCTAGGTTAATTAATGAACATCAAGGTCTGTTCAAGGCAGCTGTGCATTTTATTTCTAAACCGTTTATTTAACGACACTGCCACAACTCTTCATGGCACAGCGTCGTGACGCTGCAAACCGAGACCAGTAAAATCTACGTAAAACTTAGGTGGCTCCCTGCGCCTACAGTAGTAGTGACAATTGTAACTTATACTGAAGTAACGGGCTTTCATTTATCTGAGGCTGCCGTGGAATACTGGACAAGGCACGAAACTAAAAGGTACCGACTGACGTTAAGCCTAGCTGTTTCTATGAACAACGTCAAATACTAGAAACAGGAACCGGGGTAGTGAAGCCGATATAGGGATTACCGATGGGCTGGACGATCGGGGGTTCGAATTCCGGTACGGGAAATACATTTTCTCTTTTTCAAAACCGTCCATACAGATCCAACAAGCTTCCTATTCATAAGGTAACATGCTTCTCTTTCCGGGATAAAGAAACCGGGGCATGAAGTTGCCCACTCAATTCCAGTGAGGTTACGAATCAGAAGCACAGAGTGGATGTTATAGACCAGTACTCGGGAGGAACCCGTTTCGAACACTGGCTACAATACCGACAGTCCCGATAAGCTTCGCGGTTTCCTGTATCTTTCCTCTTGAAAGCCACTCACAACAGACAACTACCGCGTCCTTCCAAGCTTTATACAATCCACAAGTCACGGCGATTTTTCCATATCGAGGGACGAAATACAAACTTGCGCAGTTGAAACGTTACAATACAGCCCAACGCTCACTCACCTCAATTCTAATTTATATTTCAAGGTAACCCTTGCACTTTCCAGTGAATCCCTGGCCGTGTTAGCAGGTGTAGAGATTACGAATAGTGTGGACATTCAGAAATGTCATTAAGCTTGATAGAAGAAGAGCAGAACTAAAAATACAACAGAATTTCCCCAGACGTTATTATTGCCTGAGGCCACGCCATGGCTCTAACCCAAGCACTATACACAAGTCACTGTCACAGACCTTCAAAAACGTACATACTTGTCTGTGAATGAGAGAACCAGTTGTTTTGGCAGCAAGAATTATACAAAGTCAGTGTATGTCTTGCACGTGGCAAGCGCGTGCCTGTGTTCATAGGAAGTGTGAGACGTCTCGCGCCAAGCCCTCTGAACGCCTGCCCACGGCCGCCAGCCGCGCCGTCCACGGTCTTTACATGTCTCCCTGGCAAACACAATTTCGGGACCATCGCGCTTCGTAACATAAACAGCGATGACGTCACATTATAGAGAAACAGGAACAAACACAGCAAGAAAGCAGCGTGAGAGTACGATACAACAATGAATTTAAAAAAATGCGAGAACGACCTGCAGAAGCATAACAGAAAGAATAGTCAGAAAGAAAGAAACCTCGCAAAACATTTGTCGGAAAACCTACAGGAAAGACAGCATTTCGTAGACCTAGGTATAGCTTTTAGGAGACACTGAAACTGATCCTAACCAGACAGGATGCGAAATGGTATTAGTTGGCTCATTATGCTCTCCAGTGGGTAGCGCATGAGAGCAAACCTAAAAACCCGTGGAGGCTATTAAGAGGACGGAGAGATTTTTTGACCAGCTAAGCGACTGAAGGCGTCTCAAGAAATACAATAATCCACAGCGTTACTGTATAAACATATTAACCAGCACGGGTGTGAATGAAATGTATTTCTTTATCATCGTTCCACGACCCACGTGGGCCAAGCCTCGTCCCTGATGCGGTTTCGAGAGCACACACAGTTACACACACACCATAGTCGATAAGAATCCTCCGGACGAGTGATTGTCCCTTCGCAGAGGCCACTACCGTACAGCACACACAACACTCACAAGAGACAAACACGTCCCCGGCGGAATTCGAACCCGCAATCCCAGCAAGCCAGTGGCCGCGGACGCAAGGCTAAGGCCGAGCGGCCTCCGGGATCGGCAAAGGGAACTTATACCAAGCACAAAACAAGTTATATTACCTTCCATTAATAATAGTGCCCAAAAAAGAAACAAAGAAACTCTCAAACTGCAGCCTAATGTTATACAAAATGCGCAGACCTACGTTCAGAACCTGCAACGTTTCGCAGTTTTTCACATGACACATACCTAAATACTAACTGTACAGTTGCAGTAAAACGTCTTCTCCAGCTGCTTTGATTAGCCTGCAGCGTCCAATGGCAGATCCTACAAAACACGAAACGTCAATCAGAAAAGATGTGAAAGGTCGGGCTGTAGAGGCCTACTCTCGGATATCGTGGTATGTGGTATAACGACAAGATCTAAACGGCGAAGACGAAGGTTGGAGCTGGGTAACTGTTACATACAAGTGGGCAGGCTAGCCACCACGCGAAGTTCGGTCGGCACACTCATCAGCTGTAAATACAGCCTACTGACAAAAACTGGTAACGATACCATAATATTAACATCGTCATTTTTCAATCAGTAATATAGGCACACACAGCAAATACTGTCCACAATGAGTATATTAAATCAACCACCAAAACAAGACCTTCAGTATACAATGATGCAACATCTCTTTTCACCATACTACCACACGTTTAGACCAGAATTTTATTCATCTTCAGGATGTACCGGGGTGCTGATAAGCCCTTAGCCCGACCAGGAAGGAAACAAGCTCGGAAACATGTCAGGGACGCGCGCAATTTCAACCACATCGAGACGCGAGCTGTCATCAAGTTCCCCCCTTCCCCCTGCAAGGCAAGGCGCCGAAGGAAATTCACTCCATTCTGACAGAAACATTAGCTTGTTTCCTTCTTGGTCGGGCTAAGGACTTGTCAGCACCCCTGTATATCTCTAATGAACATAAACAACTGCATATTTTAAATATCTAGTAAATGACTGTCTGCGTTATTATTATGAAAGTGAAATTACAACGCTTTAACCAGATTTTTTTTTGCAACTTCGTATAGTATTACAGTAGTACAAAGAACACACTGCGTTTCAACACGCACAGCAATCTGTTCAGAACACAATGCGGATTTGTTTAATAAACGAACGTCAACACTTCTGTTTTTGGTAGTTAATATACTTCATATGTAGATACAACGGTACGTAATTCAATGTCCATACTTTTAGTAATGTTAAAACAGACTCTCAATATGGTGACAACACAGTACGCACACTTTACCGTCTTTGTCAATAGGCGTGAATTCCTACACGACTTTTCAGATGTACGAACTCATGTAGGTGGGAAAACCCAACCAACTGCAATAGAGGCAACACACCCAGTACCTGTGTAACGCGGGCCCATATATGCTTCAGGCGATCGTCAAGAACTTATCGCGTGTTATTGTCAGTGACACTGTCCCCTCCTACGTAATGCCAATTTCCCACGTATTGTTCAGTCACACAGGGAGCTTCTTTACCTCAACACGCATTGCAACATAACAGCTACAGCCTCTACACCGCTCAGTTCAGTCCTGTACTCCCGAACTGAAGCAAAATGCCAGGAAACGAAACAATAAACTGATTCAGACACGGTAGTTCAACCTGAGAAATATATGCCTTCTTCGTAGAAATTCTGTCCCAGCAATTGGTAGGTCGGTTCCTTACAGTTTAAACTTCTACATATTATTTTCAACAATCCATTAAAAAGGCGTTATATGACTATCTCGTTTGTGTCTGTCCAACACACAGTGTACCGCCTCTCGAATTTCAATGAAATTATACGGAAAATGCCCCCTGACTGTCAAAGAAATTTGGATTCTTATCTCTCCCCTGTAACTCTAAGTCGAAAAGATGTCAGCAATTATAATCTTCTAAACGCAGTGTCAATAAACAAGGTAAGTACAAATCATGCACACTATTTGATGTCATGAAAGGTGAGTGATGAATGAACAATTTCACACACAGCGCACATTTAACAACACAAAGCACGAACGATGAACCGTGGTACCTCGGGAAGTACAAGAGACTGGACACAGTCTGAACGAACAGGATATGATTCCCGGCCGTGAAAATACCTCTTTCCAACCGGCTATGCGACCCCCTTGCGCCATCTACCAATATATGGAGTTCTCTTTCCCCGGGAGAAAGGCGGACGGAACGTAAAGCCAATCACGCCTTTTCATGTCGGGTTATAAACGCATTACGTCTCCCTGAACCTAGACTGTCTTAATGGATGGCGTTTAAACACAGAACTGTTCATTTTACTGTATGTTAAAAGAAAACAAGACGGTAAAAGTCCGCAGGGCGGAGCACTTTTTGGCGCGTACACAAAACAACCAATAGAAATTGGTAGCCTTGGTAGCAATGGTAACAAAAGGTAGCCATTAGAATGTTTTAACGTTCGTAACGAAGATAATCATGGTGACAAGACAATGAGCGGCAGCATTACTAACCATGGCAACTGTGGTATCAAGGCAGGCGTACCAACCACACAAACATTTGTAACAAAAGCGCACCTAGAAACAATACTGCAAACGAGGAATATGAAGCGTCCAAAGTGTACTACATCCTTCAAATTATAACAGGCCATGTTCCGTAACTTCCCGAACCAGCAGACCATAATGCGCTAAACTCATATATCATCCATACATCCATTCCATAAGCAATGAAACGAATATAAAATTGATAAACGTGTCTGTAACAGAAAGCGTAAGAGTGAGCATACAGAGAAGCTAACGGTTTTAGGAGCTCAGTAAAGCCACAGTCTGTGAACTGCTAACACAACGATCTAGTCCGGCAGACTGCTTCACACTTTTCATCAATCATCTCACGCGAACGGTGGACCAAGCAATCCAGCATTTCAGTCTTCGTCGACGTGAAACAAATCGACATCAGAAGCGCCGCTTACTCCATCAATGTGATAAATGTCTACTCTGATATTAAAAGTAAAATTAATATTCTATAACATCTCTCAGCAGTATCCAGCTGAACAGACCCCTCGAGCAACTCTCTCTAGAGGGATGAAAATAACCATTTTTCTATATATGAAGATGTAACTAACGGTGACGAAGTGGTGGTGATGATGATGTTGCTTCCAATGCCAAACACAAAGGACATCAATCGTTATCATTATTACTATAACTATTGAGAAAAAAAAAAACATTCTGAAGAGCTAGCCGTCTGGTGCACGCACCAGACGGCTAGCTCTTCAGAATAACAAAATACCAAGTGTCGTATAAGTACAGTTATTCCTCCTGATGATGAACCTGGAGAGGTCCGAAACATGTAGAGGTTATAAATAAAACTGACGAAATAAACTGAGAATATTGTGAACGAAGTTGGTTTCATTTACAAGATTATACAGAGATGCACGTTCAACAGAACATAGAAGTTATACGCGATCTAATTCCAGACAGTCAAACAGAAGTTCATCGACAGCAGATTTTGTCATAAACACTCCATGAAGTTATCAAATGTTCACCATATGTATAGCTGCTAACTATAATGACTGCGAAACATTAAAACAAAACCATAGGCTCCATACAGAAGAATAAAGCCATTTTTAAAAAATTGTGATTTTAATGGACAACGAAATTTCGAAATGCGTGTAATCATGGCACATTGTCTACAATGCTGACATACACAAATGCTGAAAGTGTACGCCTTATTCTGCAGTACAGGCACCGAACCTTCTCACTTAATTCTGGGAAGAACATTAAACCCCATTCTAGAACTGGCTCTCAGTAGAATTGTGATACTTCCGAAAATTCCTCTACAGTGCCGTCTAACGGCAGAAACTTGCAAGTCCTTTCCAAATATCATTAATCACACGCGCAATTAGCCTCGTTTCGCAAAGTCGTTTTAAAAAGGACATATTAAAAAATTTCGAAAGGGATTTATACAGAGAAGCAGCGAGGGAGGTCCATGAAGCAGTCAGTCAAGATGCGCGGTGACTGATATTCCGTAACGTGGGAGACTAGACATCCCTCTTCATAACTTTCTTAAACATAACTTTACTTCCTAACGTATGTAAAATTCTGGCGTAAAAGGCTGCAGGCTTGGTCGTTGACATTGCGGGAGGAAAGGAAGCTGAGGGTGTTTGAGAACGTGGTGTTGAGGAGAATATTTGGACCAAGGAGGGACGAGGTAACGGGGGAATGGAGGAGATTGCATAACGAGGAGCTAAATGATTTGTACTCCTCACCCAATATTGTGCGGGTGATAACATTGAGAAGAATGAGATGGGCTGGGCATGTGGCTCGTATGGGTGAGGAGAGGGGGGTGTATAGGTTCTTGGTGGGGAAACCGGAGGGAAAGAGACTACTGGGGAGACCTAGGCGTAGATGGGCGGATAATATTAGGATGGATCTCCAGAAGGTGGGATGTGGGTATATGGACTGGATTGGGCTGGCCTAGGATAGAGACAGGTGGCGGACGCTTGTGAGTGCGGTAATGAACCTTCGGGTTCCGTGAAGTGCGGGGAATTTCTTGACTAGCTGCAATCCAGTTAGCTTCACAAGAAGGACTCTGCACCATGGAGTAAGTAAGTAAAAGGCTGCAGGATGCCAATCCTCAATTTCTGATGGAGGACACTCGTAATTTAATAGGGAAATGTTAAAAGGACGAAAAATATATAACAAATATCAGAATACTGTTTTTACTTCCACCACCGACAATAAAATGTAAAATATGTTCGAGTGGAAGTCAAGAGAAGAGTGATTCCAGAAATGCGTGATGTGTCGCAGTTGCGAGAAGGCTGGCGTCTCGGTTCATTTCTCAACCACAAGCTTCAAACCCAAAAGCTTTCTTTGTTTGTACGGGTGTAAAATATGGTCATTTTATTCTTACAATACAACACACATTACCTTTCAGAAAACAAAATAAGCTAAATTACAAGGGCCTCACCGACAACACCGTGTGCTACGATTAGAAAGACCAATCGGCGACAGCATTATAGGTAAAATTTTTCCTCCTTTATTGTACCACCAGTCTATTACAGACTATAAGTACACTTAACCTTATATCCTACGCTGATATCGCATGACCTGTGGAGCAATATTCCAATAGGTAAATGGCTGCTGTAAGATTCATAAGGAACACATAACTTGCGGGAAAAATTCAGTGTCTTCATTGTTGGTAACCGTTAGGCTTTAAAGGGTTAAGTGACACAATGTGCCCTCGGGCATATGGAAGGCCAGTAATAAAACTGGAACTTAATGAAAGAGACTGTTAGATTCTGGAGTGGAATCATTCAGCTATGACAGAGTCCAGGGTGGGATCTTATGAACTCCATTATGCATGTGCCGGTTTGGATCAGTCGATCTGCTATCCACTTCCGAAGAACAATATTGATGTACGAAGTTAAAGGTCAGAAATCAGTTGGCTTACACGCTTAAGTTTTTTTTAAAATTTAAATCAGCGATCAGGATACAATCTTATCCTATGAGCTAATGTGCGGACTGAAGGAAGGCTTTGCAATCCTCAGGATACACGCTTAAGTGTTAGCAAAATCTAAGTACTTTGTTCAGACAGTTTGGAACAAAACATTTTGGAACGTAATATAATATTAAATAACGTACGTCAGCACAACTACTTTATTACACAAGGTAATTACATGGGCGACATGTTTCGACTATTGATCAGTCATCTTCAGGCGTATTTTGTCAATTGAGTCACAAGATGCTATGCACACACTGGAATCCAATCATGTTTACATTCATGGAATACATAAAAACTATATCATTTGTCTCAAAGGTGTGACGTGCATATGCATACGCATTTGATAACGCCCACTCCTACGGAGCAGAAACAAAGACGTACTCCGACGTCTCCAGTAAATAAACAGAATCCCATAGCTCCAAAAACAACCAGACGGTAACGGAACTTTGTTAACTAGTGAACACCAATATACTGTTTTAAGAATTTTACATATTTTAGCCCTTTATTACACAAATGGTATAGCACGTTTTACGAGACGAGTAATCCAATTTTATGTATCCCACTGATGTAAACACAATTTGCACGTCACACCTTTGACACAAATGATTTAATTTTTATGTATTCCCATGAATGTAAACACGGTGGGATCCCCATGTGTGCATAGCATTTTGTGACTCAACTGACAAAATACGCCTGAAGATGACTGATCAATAGTCGAAACATGTCGCCTATGTAATTACGTTGTGTAATAAGGTAGTTGTGCTGACATACATTATTTAATATTATATTACGTTTGTGAGCACATCGTGATGCCTCTGTTCAAATTTGGAACGGCTGCAAATAAAAACTTTCTACAGTATACAGTTTTGTGTACCTTTGTCTGTGTATGTAGTGTTCGAAAGAAGAGGACAGCCATTCAAATAAGAGCTACGGATAATGCGATAAAGCTATGTAAACAGGAAGCGTCAATACCACGCAGTAAACAGACATGAACTGCTCCGGTAGCACAAAGCACGACCGATGTACTCACGACTGATAGTGAATCATCACTGTGACGTAACAACGTCAAATTACCCACGTACAGACGTCCAAACGTCCTACTTCTTACGTAACTAAGTTAAATTTTTTTTCTTTCTTTATAGTTTATTTAACGACGCCACTCAGTAGCCAAAACTACAGCGTCACATATGATTAATGTACGATGAATTGGTTATGATGTGGACCAGGAAATACCATGAAAAAACTGTCAACATAGGATGTCTCAGGGCCACGATTGGAACTTGAGTCATCTCGACTACAAAACGGAAGTGTTACCCATCCGGTCGCGATATTAAACCCAAAGTGGGATAAATGTCTACTTAGTTCTGGTCTATTAGACCATCAGATGAAGGGAAAATATCAGAGCCAAATTAACAGCGACAGAGTTAATCAAAAGTAGACATACTACGACGCACAGTTATAAAGTCTATTTTAGATCTGGAGGCTTCACGATCACACTCAAGTTAGACACACCATTCCTCTGGAAGAGTGATCAGTCCGACGCAGAGACCTCTACCTAACAACACCGAACATTCACAAGAGACAAACATCCACGCCCCCGGAGAGATTCGAATCCACAACCCTAGCAAGCGAGCAGCTGCAGACCCACGCCTTAGATCGCGCGGCCGCTGGGATAGGCCTGTTTTAGTCCCAGAACTGATATAAACGAGTATCTCAAACAAAAGTAATAAATCGCGGAAAGTAATGTAGATGCATGAGATATCTCACGCACACGCCTACCTGTGTTTTTGTATGATTCTCCTTTTTTGAGAAATCTGGTCACACATGAGCTTCCTGTTAATTTATGATTTTCTAAGAATAGCAGAAAAGTAAAAAAAGAAAAGTGCCCATTAATTTTAACCCAGACATTTCTACACCAAAACCAATAGGAGTCGGAAGAAAATAACAGACGGCAGTTGAATACGACACTTTCATTACGAACGCATGAATGCCACACACCTACAGTGGACTGACTTTTTTATTCTTAGTAACAAAAGCATTGTCCCCCCCCCCCCCAAAAAAAAAAACTCCAATTTGTAGTACACCATACGCCACGCGCTGAACGGGGATGAAACAAGCACACAACATTTCAGTGTATTAAAACTGCACTTTTGAAAACGGGTGTGAAGTCGCGGAATGAAATCATGCAATTCAGGAGAGTGACGGGCTCTTTTGAACACCGTAATGAACAATCCAGTCGTACAAAATGTGTACAATCTCTTGACTAGCCGAGAGACTACCAGCTTCACACTAGAACTCTGATCCACTATGAACACCACTACAATATTAAAATACAACATCCAATCCCTCGGAAGAAGAGAACATAAAAATTTGTACTCTGATCGTCGACCAGCTGTCCTGCATTACCAAAAACAATAACACCACCCCTTTGCAATTGGACATCATGAGTCGCATTCCGTCTTATACGTGAGACAACCAACACGAACTATGGCCCACAGTTTTTATTCAGCCTGTGCCAAATTATAGTGAATAAGAACACGCGGTACTCGTCTAAGGCCCATGACTTGATTTTAGGCTACTGTACGGGCGACTTTCTGTTGGACACTTACTTGTTGTTGGGACGCTTGCTGCAGCAGCGGAGGAGGCAGCACTGTCGCTCACAACGAAGTGTGACGAAGCCTTACACTTACCTGCAACAACAAAGATGTGCTCAATTAACACTTTGGACCAAGGTTACATAAACTGTACATAAAATCACAGTTTTTAAGAGAGAGAGGTGCAACTGGTAGGTCTGACTCCCGGAACCTCTGCACATCCGTAGCCATTTACCAACAGCAGTGGACTACACATGCATCAACGTCCCTCCCAAGCGATTCTGCATACCGCATTGCTACTGACCTTCACTTACTGCACAAACAATACACCGACTTAAAGCTTATCCAACTAGGTTCAGAATTACGTGAACAAAGACGAACATCGTTGATTATTCCAGACAAATCGTTAATGAAGCCGCCCATCGTCTGGAATGTGAAGCTGCGTCGGGCACCTGTCACCCACGCGAAAGCCTGAAGTGTCCATGTTTTGTTTAACACTGTAGGTCTTCGTGCGTGTTTGAGTCGTTGACACTCTCAGGAACATTCTCTATTTACGTTCAGCGCACCAGCATACGCTATGACTCACGGATCATTGAAGACCGATCCACGCGTTATCAGACGGACAGCTTAAACTAAAACGCAGTAACCGCCCACCTTACCATTAACATTTCTGACACATTACATAAATGTAAACGCGAGACCCCGGAAGTTTATCTTTCCCCGACATAAAAAGCTACGAGTTCAATTGATGACCAAACACTGTTAGAAGTCTGCGATGATCCTACTCTGCAGTCTTTTACTACTGAAACATGTCCGCTCCGTAACATAACACCTGCCCTAACGTTCAGTCTATGGGAAAATGTCCTTCATTTATGAGTTGCTGCTTCATTGTGCGTTCCTCAAGATAAAAATTACAGCGTAAATGCTAGCTAGTCTATTGTCTGCGATTATAAAATATACAATATCAGACCACAACTTCCATTTTTATACGTGGTTTTATCTCTATAAGCATCACAGACAACATATTACAGCCACAGTACTTTCAGAATGGATCAACATCGTATAATGTCCCGCTAAGAGTACAACAAATATCGCCCCCTCCCTCATATCACTGGAATAATCAACTCGAAAAAAACTTACAAGATTTTAAAACAAAGGACTGGGAAGAACTAATGTTGATGCAGACGACGACTGGCCCTCTTGGACAACCCTGCTAAAAAGCCGCAGTCTTCGTACACCGACGTTACAAGAGGGAGGCTCGGCTCTTTCATGGGCTACAAGTCATGCTTAATAAATGCCAGACTACACATGCATGAGGACAATCCCTTAATTGCCAACGGAGCAATGACACTTGTACGTTTCTGAGGCAGGCGTCATCACACTGTGATCACCTGTAAGTGGTGCACAAGTGTGCCTTATGGATAGCCAGAAGCAGGTGTCGGAACAGGCGACATGCTCATGGCAGACAAGCACCACGACGGAACTGCTAAATCACACGCATTTTCAGTTCGTCAGCGCTGATTAGAGGGGGAAGTGGACAGTCAAGGAAACAATACAAAACTTGAGCCACAATGGTTTGGTCCACACCGTAGCCGGTCAGCGACGGGCAAGTTATGAAGCCGGGATTCGAGTCCCTGCTTAGCGAACCCACTTTAAGTAACTTCTAATGTTCGGTGTTGTTAAAAGTAAATTGAGGTTTAAAATAATCATTGTCAGACGACATAATTCTTGGTACTTAAACAAATTACGGGGTAATTTCTGCATTAATAACTGATTTCAGACTAGCCGATAGAAGTCTATGGAATGGCCGAGGTCTTAGTTTGCGAGGGGACACCGCGGAAGATCGACAGCGGTAGTACGCGTGATATTGAACGCAACTCAAGTGTCGGCACCGTAATTGCGCAATTGTTTAACAAGTACGGGACAATTATCCTCACTATAACATGCTTAAACATGTTTACTAAATGATACACCGGCATATTTCCGATGGGACACTTTAAATACACGCAACTATCAATACATGGCGATTCGCATCTATTTCATCAGCAGTAGAACACACGATGGTGTAACTTAAAAGTTTTTCTGCGTGAACAAATCCCGAATACATTTCCACCCCGCCTACAACCGGATAACATTAAGTATAATACCTCGAAAGCTACAACCACAACGAGCTAAAGTACTCCAGCAAAGAAACCAGCCATGAATGGCAAATGAGACACATTTGCCAGTCGACATTCCTTCCACCGCTCACAACTGGCTATCGCTAGTGGTTTTCCTCCTACGTATTGCCAACTTCAATTCTGAATGTCCCAGACCCTCCAAGCGTACTTCATAACCAGTCCATTTTTGACTTTATAGCCTTAAGACGGTCCAAGTGATGAGTACATCACGGAGCTCCCCATTGTGCAGAGACTCTTGTGCCACATACGAGGTGCAGCCACCTACATCTGACAGGCGATAAAGTTCTTTTTTAATTTTCTGATCATAACCTCTCGGTCATACATGCACCAGTAAGGTACTCAGTCACGTAGAAACTTGTCCCAACGTAAATAACGGGCCTACGATATTGTAACATGTTACAAGCCTGTCAGCACTGAAGCACTTATGTAATTGGATCCAACAGTATGTTACTTTCAAACGTCAGTAACTTGGTGGGTGTTTTTATTATTCTCGCATCACATTATGACCACTTGGACGGAGAAACAGCCTGCCACATACAGCGAAAGTTGGTCGAGAGGACAACAATGACCGTGGGGTTACATTACGGCCAGTAACTCCTCCTTTCAGTTAAAAGAAATTACAATGCTAGAAAGTGCTAACAGAAGCCTACAACAATGGAATGCGTTTCCTACACTCGTGCTGAATTTGTCAAAATGTACGATTTTTATTACTGATAAAACAGAGCCAGCTCTCGAGATTAACATCTAAAGAAATGTGTTCCACCTCTCTGCTGTTCCACACGAGGCAGTGGGATCGAAAGATGAGGCAGCAGCTTCACAGAACGCTTCCTGGTGGATCGGTCAAGTAACCTCAACATCTTATACACTAAAGTGAGTTGTTACACGATCCGTGTAGTGTAGTTTCATGCGAAAAGAATTTTGCAGAAATATCATATGTATGCGCGACAGTTTCGGAAATAACTCGCTGTAAAGCCAGTTTCTTCGCCAACCTCGGTTTCTCCGTGGAAATAATGGCACAGTATTCGTCTAACATATCCCCCCCCCCCAAAAAAATCCCACAATGTACAGATCACAGCTGTATTTTTACTACTTAGTTCCCTTACGATTCGGCCTCAAAACCCAACCTCAGTGGGGCACTTTCTATTAATCGAAGGCGTTCGATACATTACAATTAATTTAAATGCTTTCGAACGTATCCTTGTAAATTTAAAGTATGTAAAATAATTGTAAATTACTGCGTTCCTTCGATTAATACTCAAAAAGTCTCCCATTGAGGATGGCCAGTTAAGGCCGAAACATGTAGAAGGTAAGCAATGAATACAGTTTTGAGTCTGTGTACCTTTTTGGCAAGCGTATTAATAATTAACCTGGACAAAATGCGCCACAACATTGTACAGTACTTGGAGACGCGCCAAGATCGTCCAGTCCAACTCCTTTCTACTTCATCGTTCACAAAGTGCTATACCAGTCTACATTACAAAATCCTTGCATCTGAAAAAAAGACGCTATTAACTAAACCAAGAATCAATGAAGCATGAAAGACAGCAGTACCAATGAGTAAGTTCAGAATAATGATCATATTCTACACAGTTCCGCTGTTTTTTTTTGTATTGTGTGGGACTAAAGCAATAGGCAAAAGGTGCTTTCACAGGAAGCCATTGTGTTCTAGAACCCAACCACTGCATAATAATGTGTTTCGCTGATAAGTGGACAACAAAAGTTATTTCCTGCTTCTGCTTTCCCTTTCTGCCACGATGATAATCGAGCAACTGAGGGAAGAAACAAATCAGTCACCTGCTACCATAAATGAACTCAATCACACCCTGCACCTGATAGGGGCATGGGGTACAATACCAACTGTCCCAATTGACTGTCCGCATTATGGACATCAGATTGAAAAGTCTGGGACACTCTGGATCTGAACAACGCTTACGTCTGGATGTTTTACAACAGGTTTGAACGGTATTACTCAGCGACTTTTATTTGTGTTACGCAGAACAAAACTGTACAATAAGAACCAACAGGACGCGCTATTTACTTTCAATGTAAAAGGTAAAGTGATCCCGTTACTGGCCCGGTGTGGTCCAGACCGCGGCACTAGTAGGGGATCAGTGGTCAGCAGCACGCCCCTGCCGCACTTTACCACCGGGAAAGACCCGGTACCCATTTTACAGGAGGCTGGGTGGGCCCCAGGGCTGGTCTGGACGGGCGGAAAATCTCGTCCCCACCGGGATTCGAATTCGGACAGTCCAGCCCGTAGTCAGTCGCTATACTGACTGGGCTACCCGGCCCAAGGTTACTTTCAATGTATTTCAATAAATAACCTCTACATGTTTCGAGCAGACTTACTGCTCATCATCGGGAGGTACTACTCTGTCATGCGTTTATGTTGACTGGCTGTTGCCAACAGCCAGTCAACATAAACGCATGACATATCAATTGCTGTACATAGAGTAGTACCTCCTGATGATGAGCACGAAACATGTAGAGGTTAATTATTGAAATAAATTGAAAGTAAACAGTGCATCCTGTTGGTTCATATTGTGCGGATATATCACGATGCACGGTCAGTAAAACATTAAATTAAAAAAAAACCAGAATGAAACGTTTTGGACACAATCTTTTTCCATCTAAAGGCGTGACGGATGACAGATCAACAGGTGCAGTGTAACTCTGGGATCAGGTTTCTCCCTGTCAGTTACACATGACGAAGGAAACATATCCCGTCTCCGAAACATTGTACCTGATACACAGAATGTCCAAGGAGTTCCGTCGGTGGCAAGATGTTCCGCTTTCAGAACCATTACACACATGGGAACGAAGGCTACATAAAAGTTTCTGTAAATGCATTTTAAGATTATCGCTTTTTTAGCTTTAGGGTACTTATGTGTCAAATGTTATAAAAAGAATGGATAAACACACGCACATCCATATCTCTGTGTGTATAAAAAACATTTTTACACACAAATATTTGTTCCTGCAGGGCATTATCAGCCTTCAAGGGCCATTAATTACGTTTTGCTTGATTAGAACAGAGTGTGTAAATTGTAAAAGCTACGCATCTGTGCTATTAGGTGCAATCACTTCAGACATCAACAGTCGTTCCAAATTTAAGTTAAACTGCACGTAATAACAAGCATGCAGTCACCTCTGAGCCAGTAACAACCACCCATCTACGACGCAACAACCAATCCGTTGATTCTGCATAAGGAAATAACTGCTGTTTGATCACAGATCCATACAAGACAGGCAAGGGCACACTGTGGTCATGCGTAGAAATTTTTAATGCTCAATCAACTGATACATAAAGAAATCAACAGGCTTTAAAAGGTTAACCTTTTGAAACCAAGTTCCTTTATGTTTCAAAACGTCTCACATTCACAAATTCTACGCTGTGCTCACAAAGCGTATTTACACATTTCATATGTATCTCAGAATAGAAAGCGAATTTTGCCCCATATAACATTTACCTACACTATTTATAGCCGAGACAGTGAGCGTTTACTGCGCGGTACGAACTGGATCTGTAGGTAGAACAAATTATTTTGCGTCCTTAAAGCGTTAAAAAGCAAAAGCCTAGTTCTCGTTCACAAAAACACGCAGAATTTAATACTAAATACTGTGTACGTACTTTTACTTCCAGTCTCACGTGTCAGCACCAACAGCATTCAAACTTTTGATGAATATGTAATAATTCCGATAAAGAAATACAAATCAACTAACGATATACAATTTCTGTAAGTACTGCATGTAAAAAGTTACATATAAAACTATAATACTGGGATAAACTGGTCACGCAGAATGTATGGTGGAAAATGTAATATTTCAGTTATCTCATCGAAGGTAATAAGTAGCACAGAGAAAGACGCAGAGGGTAATAACGGAGTAACTCTTATACGTGCATATGAACTGGCTCTGGATAAGCTGAAAGTGCATGGTGGGCTAACGTCGACACGAACAGATAACGCTGGCAATATACCAGCATTATAGGGTTTAATAATCTGATAACAAATGACGAAAAAGGGACCACACCCAAGCTCTCAGGGCCGTGACTACGGCCAGCAATGGTTTTTTAAACCGCTTTACAATGTACGGGATACGGCAGTGCACATGTACCAATGTTTCGTGGCAAGATCCTTCCGAAAGACTAGTGACCACGTACGATAGCGCCAACCACTCATGTCCTATTCCAGAATGCCTCAAATCTCATTTCACAGTAAGCTATCAGAAGTGCCAGTTTTAAACCACGGTGTTCACTAGTGTGTTTAGGTAATTACAGCGCGCGTTTGTTATGACGTCACTGTATCAAAAGAAAATGGAAATTCTGATTGAAATTAAACTGCGTACTTTATTTCGACATTCTTACGCGTCTCATATTCCTGTTGACTATGTTCTAGGTTTCACCGCCCAATGGAAGGAATGATCTAGTCCAGTGTTGCCCAAACTTTTGTGCTCGCGCATCCCTTTTGGCTTCGAAAAAATAACCACATATCTTCACATTCTTGTTCACGTCAATACAGTGTGGCCGGATTATAGGTATTAAAAGTCAACAACTGATACCTCAGAACTGATTTTAGATACGTGTAGATACTGAATACAAACCAGCAGCACATATAACAACGCAATGCATGATTTGACCGTCGCGCCCTTCGTGGGTATAGGGCGTTTCTCAATTATATATTCCAACGATCACACTAGATAAACATATCGCCAATTAAATGAGTTCGGCGATTATTTTTATCAAAACATTATGCCTTTAATTCCGAATAATTAAACTTCAAAGTAACCGTTACAGAAAACCGCTGATCTACTGGTCAGCAATTTCTCTTCATATTCTGGAGGTGCCTGGTTCAAAAGTCGTCCCAAAGACTGACTATTCTGAAAATTTTCGCATTGTTCCTCAGTCCCTCCAGACAAATTCAGGGACCGAATTTCAAACAGGCCAAGCTCACCCATTCCATATTCAATGAGTTCATTATTCTTCTTATCAGTCAAAGTTACTCAAACTGAGATCCTGACAACGTTGTTAAACGAACAACACACACACACAAATTATTCACCGCCGTCGCAAGGCATGAACAGCTGCGACACCATCAACCCTCCTGGGGGTGGTAAAGACGGCCGGTGTGTAGAGCTGACACTGGCACCTTCAAGTGTCGACTGTCTAGAAAATCTGAGCCTGAACCTCCTGCAGCCCTAAGAGCCTGTACAGACATGTGCAGGGATTGCCTTAACACAACCAGCGACTGCTGTCAGTGCCTGTTTACGCGACACCTTCCAGTCGCCTTGTAACCACGCAGAAATATACGGATGGAGATGACTTGAACGTAAGAATTTATGTATTAAGAAGTTGGGCTATGACACTAACTAAATTTCGAGGTAGATAAGTCGAAATTTCTGAACAGCCTAACAACTATGAACTGTTCACAGTAGACTTTGGGCGATGACGCTGTGTTCATAGCGAAAACCTGTATCTGATATCAATTCGTGGCAACAAGGTAAACGCTCTTCCTGTCTGCCTTCGTACGGGGCTTCTAGCAGAACTGCATGTGACAGACGGCTGGCATATAGGAAACTAAACCGTATTCCAGTTCCTTTACACCTCAAGATTTTGGGCCAAATCTTTTAAACATATTCGCACATCTAATTATTGGCTTCATCTATGTGAAACGCCGTACAAACTACGGACCATTTCATTGCCCAGAGTGTACTTGTTACATTCGGTACGATAGGCTCGAATCCCGTCCGATGACGTAGCCAATACCCCGTGTATCTCCATCACTTCTCTTAGTTCCTTCACGAAGCATGCATTAACATTACTTAGCACAACATTTTCGTGACTGCTTACGAATCATCACCGTAACAGTATTTGTGTACGACGTATGGAATGAACCCGTGTGGTAAGAAATTTGGATTTGTTTTCCGATTTTGACACAGTGTCGTCTGGTAGGATGTTACGAACGCTTCGGAGAATCCTGTTTCCACCTACATCAGGGTAAACAGCTGTATCAGGCTCCTCCAGGACGTTGGAAAGCATGTATCACCGTCCACAATTCTACGGTTTTCACCCAACTGAATAGTCGTGTCCAAATCTCATATACGGAAGGAACAGCTACCCTGGCTGCATGTTCCATCTCTGAAACTAGGGAACACATTTCGATATATTTTCGTACAGCAGGTTCCACACCAAGGTCTAAATCGTGAATTTAAATCACGTTTGTATGAAGCCGATATAAAAAAAAATCCTGTTATACTTAGAGCAATCGAAAAAAATCAGTTCTCTGACAAACGCCTAAATATACAGTGGTCCGATAGGTTGTCCCGAAACGTCGGTAAGGAATTACCAATACACGCAGCGTAATTGCCCCGTAGAGTGCAGTTTTTCGTCTACTTCGTGTCGGAACACTGAAATCACGAAACGCTAGAATGTTACATAGTGCATGCGTAACCTTGCAAGCACACACGCCCAAGCCAGAGCTCATCGTGGTCACCGAAGGTGGACAACTTTGCTGGCGCCTGTCTCGAATGCAGAATGTTTAATGTGTCGTGCATACGCAACTGCACCGGAGCGCAAATGGCGTGATTTTATTATGCACAGTCAAATGGAAAGGATGGAACGGAAGCGGAAGTGGCCGACCTCAAGGTGACATCCCGACATTCTGCTAAGGACATTCAAAACTAGACAGTCGACGTACGTAAACCGTAACATTGAGGAGCGTCCGTGCAACCACTGTTGCGGTGGAAAGCAACAAGTATTACACAGTCCGAGTGTGTGTTTGTAGCCTTAGCTATACAGCAGGCAAAGCGCATTCGCCATATTGTGATCTGTGGCCTGTCCGGCTCTACTCATTTTTTTCCACATTATCTCATAAACGGCACGATATTTGGAAAAAAAAGTTATTGAACATGACATGTGTGTTCTTATTTTCTCCGTAACTTTTGTCTGAAACATTTCTCATTCTCAGAAGAACTGAGCGAGGTAGGATCAAAGATGTATATTGATATTCATGTATAGTACCCGATATTCTTGTCCGATTTTTAAGAAACTTGAATTTTCTCAGTAGATTTCCTAAAAATGCTCAAATTTCATCAAAATCCGTCCAGTCGGAACCGAGGTGTTCCATGCGGACGGACGGACAAACAGACACGACAAAGCTAACAGTCACTTTCACAGTTTTGCGATCGCAACTAAAACGCTTTCACGATGATTGGTGCACTGGGCACTTGTTGCAAACCGAGAACCCCCACAACACAACTCGTACGACGGCTCATCCTGTCTCCCTAGCAAATATATGTTAAACGCAACGATTAAAATAGACAGCAAATCGATACTATATACAAGCAATTGCATCTGAAGTCTGTTTTCCCTTACACAGGAGGAAGTCAGGCCAGAATGTGAAAAAAAAAAAATCCACGTTTGTACAATGCCAAAACAAGACTAGGAGGTATTCATACGCCACCTTGAATACCCTTACCCTGAAGGGCTGCTAAAATTAAATTATTTCCGTAGGACATGCCAGAACGTTGCTGCGGACTGTGTTGTATCCACATGTGACCACTAATCTCTCTGCCGTTTGCCGTATCGCTCTGTAGGCCATAACATATGACCAAGAAAATACATAAACACCTGCAATGTCGTTTCGTGTGTTGTACTCATTTTGAAAGCTGTCATTTGAACAGCATAATTATTACTTACTTTATAACCACAGGATGTATTCTTTAGTATGGATTTCTGTTTTGTAATAGTTGGGGAGTTGGAAGAGATGAAGTGAAAAGTAATTTATAGCTTGATCGTATCGGAAAACTGTATGGCGCTTGAATTCTCTCCTTAAGTATTTTTGTGATAAAACACGCCTCAGAAGCTCTTTCAGTTTTCTGTGCTGCAATGAAAGTGAAGAGATTCGTTCAACTATATTGAGTTGGATCGGGCTAGACGCTGGGTTGGTGAAATGGTAGAAAGTGATGTCACTGTTTTCTCTGAAGTGTTGTTTAGACGGGCAATAATGACGAAAATAAATGAGACACGGAATTTGGCACAGTGGAACGATATTCTGAATTGTATTGTATGGATATTTTTAAGGAGTCTATAAATGTCTAACCTCGTGATTAAGTGTCCCGGTACTTGATTTCGTTTGGTTAATAGACTGAATGCCATGGAAGGGATGTGAGGAAGATTCTTTGCGTAGTTCTTCCCACTTTCTTCGTTACTTTCTTTGCACGTTATGCTTAACAAGAACAAAAGTATGACTAGTCATGTCTGTCTGTCCAACCGACCCGAGAGTGCTGCCGCATGTTTCATATTGAGAACTACTGAACAGATTTCGAAGATATTTCGTATGAATGTTTCGACATTGAAGACCACACCAAATTCGAACTGTTTTAAATTTTCTGTATTTTATAAAAACAATGAGGCTGACACACGGAGTTCTGAGGTGGAGGCATCAGTATCGCAATTACTGAAACGCGATAACTGTGGTAATGAAAGCTTCCAGAATAACAAATGTTCGAGGGTTTAAGGAATTTACATACTTAACAAAGCGAATAATTTTTAGGGGAAAACATCGTACAACCAAGAGTAGTTAGTGTTAAAAGTTAATATTTTCTGCGTAAGTAAGTGCTCTTCTTCCCATTTTCTTCTGCTCTCTGTAGTGCCACATGACTGCGCATCTGGTACCTCTTGCGTTCCTTATTTTTGTTAATGGTCTGCGTGCTCAGACTAAGCAAATTAGACTTCTGCGCTTTTAATGTGAATAAGCAGGGAGACCGCTCTTTTGTTGAATGTTCGCTGCTGCGAACAGCATTCGCCATCATTTGTGTCTGTGGTAAATGCGTTCTTTCTAATGAGGACAGTTCTCTCCTTTCCTGGCCCATTTAGTGTATTATTGCTGTAATACTGTTACAGTTTCTTAATGGTTTTATATTAGTGTTCGGTTTAGTTTGGTTTTGTTTAGCGCTGGCGTGTTGTAAATGTTTTGTGGCGTTGGACACCCTGATGAAGTAGAAATAGTAGTAGTAATAGTAATAATAATAATAATAATAATAATACTTACTCCATGGTGCAGAGTCCTTCTTGAGAAGCTAACTGGATTGCAGCTAGTCAAGAAATTCCCCGCATTTCACGGAGCCCGAAGGTTCATTACCGCACTCACAAGCGTCCACCACCTGTCTCTATCCTGGGCCAGCCCAATCCAGTCCATATACCCACATCCTGGAGATCCGTCCTAATATTATCCACCAATCTACGCCTAGGTCTCCCCAATGGTCTCTTTCCCTCCGGTTTCCCCACCAAGACCCTATACGCCCCCCTCTCCTCACCCATACGCGCCACATGCCCAGCCCATCTCATTCTTCTCGATTTTATCACCCGCACAATATTG
>Ga0123354_10001986_pt1 | contig 26232 bp, 20 predicted proteins | sample TergutLab28metaG_2_FD_97872 | JGI IMG/M metagenome (GOLD analysis project Ga0123354, IMG submission 97872) | Labiotermes labralis P4 segment gut microbial communities from Petit-Saut dam, French Guiana - Lab288 P4 | ecosystem: Host-associated > Arthropoda: Insects > Digestive system > Gut ...
ACCCCGCAATCTATTTGCTAATCCGATATTTATCAAAAATTAACCATGTAGGGGGTCAGTATCGCCGGAATAGGGGGTCAGCTTCGTCCGGAATAGGGGGTCAGGATGCAGCGGAATTTGCAAGCAATCCAATATATTTATTTTCAATGGATTGCTTCGTTGTTTCCACGATGAAGTCATGAAAAGTGCAATATTTCCTTATTTCAAATAACTGAATATCTCGAATATTATTCAACCACAGGACGAATACTCAAAGCCTCCACAGGACCATATAGATCATCGCAAGTAAAACCTTCATCTCGCCAATACCGTCCCCAGGCGAAGACATCGGAGGCCATTTCCGAGCTCCAATAATAAGCGGCGTACTCGGCAGCTAAAACCTCGCAAGAGCCGCATTTCTTGTGTCCGGCCGTCGGAAGGAAGAGGGTTTTACCTGTATCCAAGTCAGTAAATCTAAAACCAGCGACACCGTTTTGCGTCGTACGTTCTCGCGTTACATTCGAAGAGTTTAAACTAGCTAGTTCCATTGTGTTTGGGAGACGATAACCGGCAGGACATACATTGGGTGCTTCTTCCCAAGAATAATAATTGCCGTAATCTTCCGGATTTTGTACAAATGTACCCGGTTCGCCTACATTTCGCGTAGCCCATTTGACGCCGTTAATTAAAACCCAATCATCATTATTATCCTCTCCGGCTTCTTGTTTCACAGCCACAGCTTTATCTGCCTCCTCATTCGTTGCGGGATTAATTGCGGTTACAAAAATGATTGCATTGCGTGATGAGGTTGAATCATTTTTTTCAACTGTAATTTCCACGATTTTAGGATCGTCTTTATCATAGGAAACCGTACACCAAGTTTGGGATGAAGAAATATCTGTAACCTTGAGGTTTGTATTGATTGTAAAAGAATCGGTTTCACTTTCTTTGGCGAAGTTTATTGAATCAATTGACAAAGTAAGAGAGTCGGCTTGTTCTTTTTCAGTGTGAAAATCAATAGTATCTCCATTAACCCTTTCATAGGTGTCCGTACCAATATATGCGCTCACCGAATAAGGTTTATTGGGGTATAACACCAAGTTTGGGATGAAGAAATATCTGTAACCTTGAGGTTTGTTTTTATTGTAATAGAATCGGTTCCTCCTTCCTTACCAAAGTTTAATTGATCCCGTGAAAGTTCTATAAATGGCTCCGGCGATGCTGACGTCGTAAAATTAATTGTATTACCATAGACAGGCTCACCGTTTTGTATTACATATGCTCTTGCATAATAGGTGGTATTGGGTTCAAGTTCCGTCAGATTACATGAATATGAACCCGACTGACCATTGCCTCCGTTAGCCGGTTCCTTATTGTCATTGATGGTTGGATTTGAATTTGTACTCCAACATATCCCTCTTTCTGTATATGCAGGCACGCCTGCATCGGTTATATTGCCGTAAACAACAGCCGTAGTATCAGTAATATCACTTTCATTATATGAAGTAGAGACTTGAGCTTTTTCGCTTTCTATCATAAACGATTCAACTTCGTCGGCATAGAAAAAATAACCGGAACACAAAAAAGCCCTGTAATAATATTGTTTATTGTATTCTATGTCTTTAGGAGTGAGAGAATAATTTTCGCCATCAAAAACCTCGTGATTGAGTTCAGTATATACAACTTTAGACTTTCCGTCGCCGACTATTGGGTTGCTGGTTTGCGAACTGTAAACAAATCCGTAATAACTTTTCGAATATCCCGGAGTAGGCGAAAAATAATCGATATAACCAAACAACTGATCGTCTTGTTCTGTAGCGTTGCTGCTTCGTATGGAGCTGAGAGTCGGGCGATCACTTTTTTTTATGGTTTTTAGCGGTGCAAATTTGAATTTGAATGTCCTACCGGGAGAATTCGAATACATCAAGAGATTGGCTTTGTCAATATTTGATAGATTATGAACATATTGAGCAGCAACATTTGAGTCAACAGGAGCCCCTGACGGGTGTTCGGAAGTTAACAAGCAGGCCAATAATTTATTTATAATTTTTGAGGAATTATTTGACCTAATAGTATCTGAAAACCCATACACACATACAGCTCCACAATCTATAAACAAATTACTAAGAGAATTACTAAGTAAACTGTTGCACGCATCTAAAAATACGATGGAACTACTTAATTGGACACCAGCCAAAAGTTTTCTTAAATCAGCAGAGTTTAACATTACAACGTATCTTGTTTCTTTAGTCCAACATGTTATAATACTATTAATACTTTTACACGTAAAAGGCACGTCTAATTCGCTTGGTACCGGGTTACTTATATTGATTCCTTTTTGTCTTAATCTTGCTCTGATATTGTTGTATTCTTCTATTGTACTACAAGCACTAATAGCTAATTGATCGTCCCTGCCATGGGTATTAATAAATATCAGATTTGGCTTAAAATTTCGAGAACCATAAGGTTTTGTCAATACTGATCCTAAAGTAAGCGGGTCGCATTCCGTATCTTGTTTTACCAGTTTTGGTACTTTATGGAAAACCGTTACGTCGTAAAATCTATCAATGTATGGATAATATTTTTCTTCAATAACAGATGATTCATCTGAAAATTGGAATGAAAATGGTTCCCAAAAAACAGGATATATGTAGTCGGATAGATAAATAGAAGATGCAGCTCGCATTACGGATTGCAATGATGTATTGGATTGTTCTTTGGCAAAGCCGTTTTGAAGAGTAGAATCGGTGAAATAATCGGGATCAAACGGTTGCGGTTTATATTCATATTCATATCCTTCGAATCTAGGTTCTTCCTGCTCCAAAAATTTTATTTCAGTTGTTGCACCACCCTTGAAAGTGAGCGTTAATATATCTCCCTCCGGTTTTACATTTTCTACTTCGGGTTGTTGTTTGAACCAATTTTCCAATGCAGATTTCATTTCATCAATAGTGCCATAAGATTGAAAAATGGGCGAAACAACAAAATTTTCCACATTAGTGAAAAATTCCGTCACTTCCTCTTCGCTTAACTCTGTTACTTGTTTGAAAACGACACTGTCTATTTCCGATATCGGCGTCTGAAAAAGGGTATCGACGCCGCTCTTGAAGTATGCATTGGTTCCCTGGGCTGCCAGGTTTGTTGCACCGATCAACAAAAACGCTGTTGCTGTTATGAATATTAAAATTTTAGTTTTCATAATGGTTTACCTGCTTTTTTGTTTGATTATTTTTTTAACCACCGTATTTTGCTCTGTTTCGACACGAAGAAGATAAACGCCCACAGGCTTGCCATGCAGAGACAGTTTACCATGCATCTCTTTACCATTCAGGTGTTTCACGGAAATTATTTTACCGTCGACGCCTAATAAGGTCAGCGATTTGACGGCTGACGTGCTTTCAACTTTTATTTCGTCGTCCGGAGTAAGATACACAAGCACATTAAGATCACTCTGCACCTGTGAATTGTCTATTCCCGTATTGTTCATTTTGCCGAAAACGAGCTTTGCAATATCGTCGAAGGCAATTGTTTCGTTGCCGCTCGATGTCTCTACGGACAAGCCATCGTCCAAAAAAGAGAGTTGTTGAATATCGTTCAACAGAATTTTGTCGCTGAGAGACCCGTCGTTTTTAAATATAATCAAGGCGCTGTCGGAGGCGGCTTTGTCAAAAGACACATTATCGACGTCAGAGACCGGCGACGAGAAAACAACCTCGCCGTTTTTCATTACATACATTATCTTTTGGGTTTGTGCAAAGCCGGTTATACTTCCTGCCAAAAGGGCTGTGAGTGCTGCTGTTTTTAATTTTACTGCTGTCACTTTCATAATTCTTAAATTTAAACTGCTGATATTATATAATTTATAAACTCTTTCAATTGATATGCAATCACAAAAAAAAAAGCGTGAAACTGTTCGTTGATTGCTTATTTTCTATTGCTGGCTCTGGTAAACCATCTCACCCAAATAAGCACAAAACAGCTCACGCCCTAAGACGTGAACATTTATACTTATTCTCGGGTTGAAATTTACCAGATTTTGCAACAGAGAGAACAAGAGCTAAAAGCTCGATTATTTTTTATTCAATGTATTGCCTTGTTTATAACATTTTTTGTCGATTTAATGCGTAAAGTTAACATTTTTTATTGTTTTACCAAATATTATTAAACTAAAAAGAAAAAATTATCATTGTTTTTATTATACACCCAACATTATATCAGAAATTACAATTGAATGAAAGGCAAAATGTCTGTGAACAACCAAATTCATAGATTTTTTGCCCTGATTATTTTTTTCCGTAAAAGAACCAAAACAAAATCAGCGACGAAACGATATACGAACTTGCATTGACAATACATGCGCCGGAGACTTGCAATGTCGGTATTAACCAAAAGGATAAGCCCAGTGTTACTGCAACTCCGATTGCCGATTTCAAAATCAAAATTTTAACTCTGCCGATGGCTGAAAAATAGTTCCCATACACATTCGATACCGCAATAGCCAATATGCCGGGAGAAAGCAGCGCTATCACTTGTTTTACACCTTCAAATCCTTCTCCAAAAACAAATGAAAAAACTTGTTTGGGTAAACACAAGACAAATACCAAGCAGAGTAAAGAAATGAGAAGACTGTATTTAGCGGTAGTTTTGGTTTCATTTCGCGAATCTTCCGTATCGCCTTGTTTCACTACATTCGAATATTGCACCAACGATATACTGCGACTGAAAACCCAAACAGCTTCCGATAGTGTGACGCCTACCGAAAATACGCCCAAAGAAGCAGTTCCCAAGTAATAATTCAAAAAATAAAAACTCAAGCGATAGTTGAAGAATTGCAAAAAACCACTTAATTCGATTTGCCAACCAAACAGGAAAGTTTCTTTTATCGTCGATTTATCCAAATGCCGGAAAACTTTGTCTTGCGTTTTTCCGGTTAATCGTTTACAGATGATAAAAACCAAAACATAAGACGCGATCATTCCGTAGAAGTAAGCAAAATAAGATTTCTCAACCCAATGATAAAAAAATAACAGGGCGATTATTTGAAAAGCCGGTTGAATGACCGTAATCAAATTGTAGTACCCGATTCGTTGATCTCCGATAAATACGGAAGAATGAAAAGCCGTGAAACCAACCAGAACAGCTACTATAAATAAAAGTATTGAAGGTGTGGCGTGATCATAGATACGAAATACAATCCCTAAAATCACGGCAACTGTAAATACCCACAAATAAGCTTGTAAGGTTAGTTTTGAAAGTCCGTATTTCGACAAAAAATAAGAAACGCTGCTGCCCGTGAAAATGTTGGTAACACTTGCCATTAAGCTCAGATTAGCTGTAAACAGGGCAATGGCGCCACGTCCTTCCGTTCCCCACAAACGAGTCGAAAGTACAACAACGGCAAAATTAAGCAGCAAAATCAGCGATTTACCTGCAATGGTTTGTATAATATTTTTTTTCAGGTTAATGACGCTCATAATCCGGAAATCAATTGAATAAAACGGTTTTTGATGTTATCCCAATTGTATTTTTCAAGCGCCGATTTTCGCGCCGCTTCGCAGTGATTTTTGTAAAGTTCTTCATCCGACAGATATCTCGAAATATATTCGCAAATTTTATTCAAATCCGCAGGATTTACCAAATAACCCAGTTGTTCCATTTCGGGCACAGCTTGATGAATTGCTTTTAACCGGGTGTAAATCATGGGACGACCACAAGCCATATAGTAAAATAACTTGATGGGTAAGCAGCGCGTATTTTCAAAATCATTTATCCGAAGGTCGAAAAACAAATCGTATTTCCCGATTTCTTGGCAAAAATCATTGAAAGGCAACAATTCTTTCTTTTGTATCAGCAGGTTTTGAGGCAGATTCGACGAAATCGTATAATCGCTTGCTCCGGTGAGAATTGTTAATGTAAATTTCGTTTCGGGATGATTTTTTGCCGTTTGTATCGAAACATCCAACACTTTGTCAAAACCTTTTTCTATCGTCAACGGTCCGGAATAAAACAACCGACATTCTTCACGAATATTTTTCGGAGGATAAATCTTTATCCGGTCAATGCTTGAATAATACGAAAGGTATATATGTTTTTTCCAAAAAAAGAAAAAGCGGAAAGGCTTGGCTTTATCATATTCTCCAAATATAAACGCATCGATCAGCCAACCTGCATACCAAGAGAGACAAGAGAGTAGAAAAGCTTTTGCAGCCTTCTTATAAAAAGGAAGCCCTCGCAAATTCTTTTTTGAGGGATACCATTCGGTTACATCATAAATGATGCGTGTTTTTTTTTGAGACCTTTTGTATCTTTCGGCAGCTAAAACCGCTATCGGATTATCGCAAATAATTCTATCGGGATTACAGTTTGAAAGGTAATTCTTCAGTTTTTTGATAAGTAAATTTTTGGGTAATCCTGTCGAATCGAAACATTGCGTGCCCCTCGGCAAATCGCAACCATCCGCTAAAGCCGAAATGATAAAAACCTCATTTCCAGCTTGCTTCAGCGTGTCGGCAAGCTGGAAATAAACCCTTTCATCCGTCGGGTAATGAGCAATCAAAACAAAGGCTATCTTCATTTTGTTATGAATAGCCGGCGGTATCAGTTTTCCAACCGGTAGCTGACAAAAGCCAAGCGTTTGCTGTCGGGAGCCCATGAATTTACATTGATGGTTCCTTGTCCTCCGAATAATTTGACCAAAGTTCGGGGTTCGCTTCCTTCAGTGGGCATGATGCGAAGTTCCACATTTTTATTGGGCAAATGTTCATTCGGTTTCAAATCGCCTTTAGTATATGTAATGAAAATCACCTGTTTTCCATCGGGCGATACGTGAGGAAACCATGAGTTGCGAGTCTCGTCAAAGGTCATCTGCATTTGCTCCGAACCGTCGACATTCATTCGCCACACTTGCATCAGTCCCGTACGCACCGAATTAAACCATATATACTTACCATCGGGTGAATATTCCGGACCGTCGTCCAAATCTTCGGCAGTGGTCAGTCGAACCTCTTCGCCTCCTTCAAAAGGAATAACGTAAACATCAAAATTTCCATTCCTTTCTGCACAATAGGCTAAATATTTATTATCGGGACTAATCCCGTGAAGGTAACTCGGTCCGACAGGAGTAATGAGTCGCGGCGTTCCTCCCGTGAAGGGAACGGTATAAACGCGAGAGCCTCCACCTTCTACAGGAGAGTTGCTTATGGCTATGTATTTACCGTCGGCGCTTATTACATGGTCGTTATTGCATCGGGAAACAAAACCGGTATTGATTTGTTGAGGTTCTCCCGGATCATTGGGCGATAACTTATAGAGTTTTCCTCCGGTGTTGTAAACCAACCATTCCCCATCCGGCGTCCAGTTCGGCGCTTCGATAAGATAAGGAAATTCTTTCACCACAGTTCTTTCGCCGGTTGTCACATTCAGTATTTCCAATGTACTTGTCACTTTTTGCTGCTGTTCTAATGGTTGTAATCGGACTTCCGAGAAATAAGCTTTTTCCCTCACTTCGGGTTCATGAGAACAGATAAAAATGCCTGCATAGCAAGTGCCGGGCAAGTCTATTTCTATCGCTCCCGCCGGATCGTTTGAAAATCCGTCCTTCGATACTTTCATTGTTATCTTTTGACCTACACGTTCCAGCGTAAGATAATTGTCTTCCCTGCTCGCAGCAACCGATTCTTTCGTTGTACCTCCCGTAGTATCCCGATACTGAAGAGAAACAAGCCCGTCGCCATGCAAGGCAATATCGGCATATTTCGATTCTCCGGTAAGCGATTCTCTGACGATAAGACCAATTTTCCGATGTGCATTTACACCTTTCCCTTCAAAAGCCACTTTTGCCGAAATAGCAAAGTCACCGCTCATTTTCTTCCAAGCCATGAAAAATTCATCGCTTTTCGCCCACATATTCGTTCCTCCGCCTGTCAGCGTATAAACTTTTGACAAAGGATTATATTCAAAACTTCCTTTCAATTCGGGATTACCTATATCTCCGGAATTTTCAAACAAACCGGTTCCTCCCTTTTGAGCAAAAGCCGTTGCAAATAGCATAGATGTAAAGAGTACCATAATTGCTTTCCTGTTTTTTGATTTCATAATACTATTATTATAGGGTTTCTTATCTGTAAATCAGAACGGTGGCGTAAACAGCGATTCCTTCTTCGCGACCAACATAACCCATTTTTTCGGACGTTGTTGCTTTAATGGAAACAGCGTCCGCATCCACCTGCATTGTATCGGATAAACAATCTTTCATCGCAGGAATGTGCGGATTCAGCCGGGGCGCTTCCGCACAAACGGTTATATCGGCGTTACCCAATTCGTAGGATTCGGAACGCAACAACTCCATTGTCTTTCTCAACAAAATCTTACTGTCGATGTTTTTATAGGTATCATCGGTATCGGGAAAGTGAAACCCGATGTCGCGCAAGCCGGCAGCTCCCAGCAAGGCATCGCAAAGTGCATGGATTAAAGCATCGGCATCAGAATGTCCCAATAATCCTTTTTCGTGTTGAATCGGGATTCCGCCCAGCCATAACGCTCGATCGGCAACCAAACGATGAACGTCAAAACCCATGCCTACGCGAATCGTTTGCATGATTTATTTCATTAAATTTCTTAATCCGTCCATATCGAAACTGAGCGAAAAACGAAGCGTTTGATCCAAAGGATTTGAGGGAACGGTAGAAATCAAATAGGCGACATCCAATTGAAAAGAGGTCAATTTAAAGCCGGCGCCTACCGAGAAATATTGCCTGTTTCCTTTACTCGGATTTTCATAAAAATAACCGCCTCGGATAAAAAACTGATCCTGGTAGGAATATTCTCCCCCCACCGACCACATGATTTCTTTCAATTCTTCACTCGCCCCACCCGGTGCATCGCTAAACGATTTGAAAATTCCCGAAATCGGAGAAATGGCGTTATAGTTCTGCAATGCGGTTTGTTTTTCTTCCGCCGTCATGTTATCTGTATTAGGTGGAGTTGGTATCATGTATTTATTTACATCCAAATTAATTGCAATTTTATTGTAATCATCCATCGGAAAAAGTAAAGAACCGCCGAGCGTTAATTTGGTCGGCAGGAAGATGCTTGTATTTCCTTGGTCATAAGAAATTTTACTGCCTATATTGGAAGCATTTAACCCCAGACCCAACAAACATTCGCTGTTTCCAAGCATTATATAATTATGGTAATAACCGGCAACATCGACCGCCCAAGCCGAACCGGGATACAGTTCTTCCACTCCGCTTCCCAAATCGGAATAAATATAACGTAAAGTTGCACCGATAGAAAAAGTTTCCGAAGTTTTAAGCGAATAACCGACATCAAGCGCCATTTCGTAGGGATTGACGGCTTGGATGAGATTCCCACTCATATCCGTAATATTTATCTTTCCCAAGGAAAAATAACGTAAAGAAGCGCCAATTGCCTGCCGGTCGGTATCTCCCAATTTATAATATCCGGAAAGGTAAACCAAATCAATGTCATCAACCAAACGTTTCAACCAAGGGGTGTAGGTTAAACCGATTCCCGCTTTGCTGAAAGCGAATGCATATTTAGCCGGATTCCAATATTGCGAATAAATGTCCGGCTCGGTAGCCGCTCCGAGATCTCCCATACCCCCGCCTCTTGCATCCGGCGCGATAGTTAACGACGGAACACCAACAATTAAAGGGTTAAAATCACTTTTTTGCGCTTGAATGGCAGGTAGTGTACAAATGAATAAAAAAAATGATGATAAAATTTTCAGTTTGTTCATTGATTGTTTTTTTACGGTCAAAGAGTCAAATTTACTTTTAATTCTCTCCGACAATTTATTGTAATAACTATCTCTATCGGCATTTTATTGTCCCAAGACTATAATTTTTTTCGCCCGGGTTGTTTCCGTACTGTTTGCCGTGCGTATGGTCGCTCGATAAATATAGATTCCGGGCTGTACCCTATTTCCTGCTCCATTAAGCAGATCCCATTCGACCGAATACAGTTTCAAGAATCCGGAAGACCCTTTTTCGGAGTGAATCCAAACGGTTCTGCCGGTTAAATCGTAAACTCCGATTTCCACATTCAATACCGTTTCCGGAAGATTGTGAGTTAACACAAATGAGGTATAGGTACGAGCCGGATTTCCGTATGCAGTCAAATCGGTGATAGTAGGTTTATAACCTTTGACTACCGTAAAATTCAGCGAGTCAATTGTCGATATGTTATAAATATTCCACGCCTTGAATGTCAAACTATGCTTGCCGGGCGACAACTCCGGAATGGAGAATCCGACCGTTCCGCGAGTAATATCAACGGCTGAATAATAACTATTCAGATAATATGTTTGATTATTATCGATTCGCAACTCCAAATCATGTCCTAAACCTCCGCCCGACACATTAATGCCGGTTTCATCCTTTATTTCGGCATAAAAGAAAGGCGTTTCGTTCACGGGATCGCCATCCTTGAAATTCTCGGAATTTAGAAACATGACGCTAATCTCAGGACCGTCCCCTCCGGTTTCGAGATCACCTCCGGTTCCTCCTAATTTGTATTGAACAAAACTGCCGGCAGCGTCGTTTCCCAAAGTATCATCGTAAGCATACAAACCTATCTTGCCGGTTGAATCCGAATACAATATATCAAGCGGAACATTGAACGTGAAACTAAAAGCGCCGTTTTTTACTTCTGTATTTCCCGAATAAATCATTCCGGTATAATCCGTGAAAGTAAAACGACCCCCGTCCAAATTCACGCTCACGGATTCTAAGGTCTGTTTGCTATCGAAAACGTTTGCTTTCAGTGTACCCGAAAAATTGTCCATACGACTTCCGGACTCATCGGTAATCACACCCGACATTGTTACTTTATCCAATGCTTTTAAGGTAATTATTTCGTCTTCCCCGATTGGATTTCCGTTTATCGTATCTAACTTGATATTCCATTCGGGATAATTCAATGTCAAAGCCGGATCCCCCAACAGAACATAGTTCAATTTGTTGTCATCGGAGCCCAATTGATTTTTACTTAGTCGCATAATATCACCCAAAGTATAATGCTTCCCGTTTTCTTTCATAAAGAGATAATAAATCAATTGACTGTTAATATTAAAATTCTTCCCTGAATCGACTACGCGGCTGGTTGTATATAGCGCAATCGCTCCGCTTTTTTTATTCTGAAAAGCAGCTTCTCCCCCCGAAGTGTTAAAACCGTCGAACCATCCGAAATCGCAAGTTGCCGTAATCCATAAGGGTAAATTTTCAAAATTCATTTGTCGGACATCCGCAATATTCAACAATCCTTCGGCAGACCAATCGGTAATACTCCCGTGTCCGGTATAATTTAAAAGAAAACAACCGTCATTCAATTGATTGAGCATATCTTTCTTTGTATCGGGCGCAGAAGGTTTCCCGTTTACATTAACCAACTTGTATGCATCTATATAATATTTATACAGCAGGTATTCGGGATAGTTTCGTTCAACGAAATCAGCCAATTGATCGGCTTGCCCGGCATGAACGGCAAAATTATTCGGATCTAATGAATCCGTATTATCGGCTGTAAAAATCAAATTCGTTTTCCAGTTTCCGTACTGTTTATTATCCATATAAGCAATCACTTTATTCACAGCGTCATCTGCTTGTTGTAGGGTACTGACGGGAAAACGACCGATCCCTATATCCAAACCATCGGAGTAAATATTTCTCCCTTCATTGTCATCCAAAAATCCGAAATAATCATCCGTACCATAGGAAGTGGTTTCATTTACGGATTCTTTCACTTGATAGGTCAATAAATAATATTTCGCATCTCTTTTGCTTCCTTCACTCGTAAGGTGTCGATTATCAAATATTCCATCGCCGAACAAAAGCAGATATTTGGGTTTATCCGAATCATTGGTTGCCCGATCATAAAACATCTTCATAAAACGCCGATAGGCAGTCGCATCGGGAGTCCCGGAAGAAAATTCATTAAAAACCGATTGTTCATCTACCACCTCCACTTTCAATCCGGAAGATTGTCGGTGCACTTCAGCCAATTGCTCCGCTTGCTTTAAATAAACGGCAGGAGTCAAAATAATCATATCGGTAGGAGGAAGGGCATGTAAATTCTGATTTTGAATTTCCGAAGCAAATTCGGGAGTCGGAAATGATTTACTCAGGTCAACCATTGCAAATTCGCGCAAGGTATTTCCCGAGGGCGGAACGGTAAACTGCATTCGGTTGTCGCTCAATACCGTTTCCATCAGCCGGGTATCCCCGTTTTTCGTTATCTCCCACACTTGACAGGAAGCGGTGGGGTTCCCAATGGAATACGTTATCGAATTTTGATTAGACAGGCTTTGTTTATTGCGAAAAAAGGTATAAGCCACCGGATAGAATTGCAAAGACCGCGTCATGTTCAAAGCGATAAAATTCAAATATGCAACTGATTGGTTGTCTGAATTATAAGTAACTGTTGCCGTAACTTTTTCCGATTTGTCTCCGTTCCAATTTCCCCAGCTATCGACCAAATAGGCTTTTCGGTAATAATCATTGGGAGAATTAACTGAAAGACTTAAGATATCTTGTCCTCCGATAGACAATTTTACCGGCGTAATTTCTTTGGGGGCTGCGGCAAAAGACAGACGTGCTTTACCGGGATCGGATGTTATTCCCGGAATCGTAAAGGTAAATGATTGATTACCAGAATTTTTTACAAAATTTTCTCCAAACAGTTCCCGACCGCTGTTGAGGATTGCAATGGAATCTTTTTCATACACCGCATAATCATCAAAAACCGTGAAAAGAACTGCTCCGGAAGAAGTTTCGGGAAGCTTAACTGTTTCCATTTCTTTGGGACCGGTATCGCTTTCGGTCATAAAATAAGAACCGTAAGTAGAATAAGGATTGTTTTCGTGTTCATAAGCGTCTTTTGTCGAATTAAAAGACCATTGGGTTGTTCCGTGTCCGTAAAAAAGTAAATAATCGCCCGAATTAAAAACACCGTCGCTTCCTTTATTTATATACACAGCTACTTCCGGAAGGTCATCGATATAGGGCTGAGTAAAATCTTCGGGAAGCATCCAACCGCCGTAACCATATATCTTTACTTTGCCGGGATCGCTGATGCCTTGTTTCTTGATATCATCATACGTTAACTTATATATACCGTCTTCTCTCACTTTCAATTGAATCCACTTTCCCGAAGATAATACGGAATTTTCGGCATAACGGCTTCCGTCATTCATCGTTTGAGCCGGAAGAAACGGAACAAATCCAAATAAACAGAAAATGAATGCCACAAATCTCTTATATTTTTCGTTACTTAACATTTTAATAATTTTACGTTTTATCATTTCATTATTTTATCCGGAAATCAAGTAATTCAATATCATTAATATAAGCTTGCAGGCGATTATTTATTTCCACTCTGCCCACACCCGAAGGAGTTCCCGTAAAAATCAAATCTCCCATTTTTAAGGTAATAAACCGGCTTATATATTCAATTAATTCGTCGATTTTGAAAATCATATCAGTCGTATCGCCTTGCTGAACGGTTCTTCCGTCGATATCCAACCTGAACGGAATTGCGTCAACGTTCCATCCCTCTTTTTCGATTGAAACAAATTTACCGATCACCGCCGAATTATCGAACGATTTACTGATTTCCCAGGGTAAACCGCCTCTTCGGAGTTTTTCTTGTAAATCTCTCGCTGTCATATCAATTCCTACGGTGATTTCATCGTAGTAGCGATAAGCAAATTTCCGGTTAATGCATTTTCCCAACCTGTTAATCTTTACCACTATTTCCGCTTCGTATTGCACATCCGACGAAAAATCGGGAATATAAAACGGTTTCCCGTCTTTCAACAACGAAGCATCCGGCTTCATAAAGATAGTAGGTTCACTCAATATTAACGCATGTTGCATCTCTTTATTGTGAGCGGCATAGTTCATCCCGACACATACAATTTTCATAGGAAATCATTATTTAGTTTATACAAAGTTAGTCATTTTTAGCCGGTTTTTCAATAATAAGCTGTAACTTTGCACAATCAAAACAATGATTAATGAAAAATAATGATTGGAAAGAGCGTATAGATATTGTTTATTCGACCCGTCCTGATTTTCAATACAATTATGATGGGAAAGCAGAAGCGATTACACTGCCGAAAGAAAAACAATTGCTTAGGATTGAGTTGGATAAGCGAAATCGAGGAGGAAAGAAAGTTACATTGATCACCGGTTTTACCGGAAAGGAAGAAGATTTTCAAGAATTGGGAAAACTGCTGAAAATGAAATGCGGAGTCGGCGGTTCCGCTAAAGAGCGTGAAATCCTAATTCAAGGTGATTTCCGCAGTCGGCTATTAGAAATTCTTCAACGGGAAGGATATCTTAAAACAAGAATCATCAGTTAATCTGTTTGAGAATACGAAAAAAATTCATATCTTTGTCTTGTCGAAAATGCAAGGAAGCATGAAAATTCATAAGGAAGGACATAATATAATTATTTATACATTCATCACCCTACTGTTGCTAAATTGGATCCTCTTTCGGGTGACCCGCCATTCGTTATTGTCTATTACTGTTTTGTTGCTATCGATTTGCGTTTTTGTTTTAATTCTTAATTTTTTCCGATGTCCGTCAAGAATATTCAGCGATCACCGTGAAAAAATGGTTGTGGCTCCTGCCGATGGGACCATCGTCGTCATCGAAGAAGTTATGGAAAACGAATACTTGCATGAAAAGCGATTGCAAGTTTCCATATTTATGAGTGTATTCAACGCCCACGTCAATTGGGTGCCTTGCGAGGGGAAAATCATTCATTTAGCGCATCACAACGGAAGATTTTGGGCAGCATATCTCCCCAAATCCAGTATGGAAAATGAGCGTTCGACCATTGTTATCGAACGTGCCGACGGCGAACAAATTTTGGTTCGACAAATAGCCGGCGCCATTGCCAAACGAATTGCAACATACGTCAAAGCAGGACAAGACTGCCGTATCAATCAACAATTGGGTTTTATTAAATTCGGGTCAAGAGTGGATTTATTCTTACCTCTACATACAAAAGTCGAAGTGAAAATGGGTGATCGCGTAAAAGGAAATCAATCGATAATCGCCCAATTATGAAGTTACTTTTCAACATGAAAAATCTTCCTAACATTATTACTTGTTTGAATCTCTATGCCGGATGTTTATCTTGTGTAATGTCGCTGGCGTATGGTAATTATATAGGTGCGTTTATCTTTATTCTGTTGGCAGCCTGTTTTGACTTTTTGGACGGATTCGTTGCTCGTTTGATCAAAGCCTATTCTCCCCTCGGCGCACAATTGGATTCTTTAGCCGATGTTGTCAGTTTTGGTCTGGCGCCCGGGTTTATGGCTTATTCTTTCCTTTCAATTTCATCCGCAGGAGTTCCTTACGCCGGTAATGTTCCTTTTTTTGCTTTTTTAATTCCTGTTTTTGCGGCATTGCGATTAGCCAAATTCAATGTCGATCACAGGCAAACCACTTCATTTTTGGGATTACCCGTTCCTGCTAACGGTTTGTTCTGGGGAGCTTTGATTCCTTCCATTCCGCTTTCGGATAGCAATCACGTATTCTCTACTTATTTTGTCGTAATACTTATCGTTATTTTCTGCCTGTTGATGGTTTCCGAATTGCCGATGTTTTCACTCAAGTTCAATCACTACAAGTGGATCGGAAATCAATACCCTTACATTTTGATTCTAACCACGTTGTTTTTAACCGCTTTCTTTCATCTTGCGGGAATATGTTTGGCTGTTGTTTGTTATATTTTTCTTTCATTGATCCGATACGTTTTCGTGGTCAGTAAAAAAACATAGTTCGTTTTTGAAGCATACCAATAAAAACCCCGTAGTTTTCATAACTCAGGGTGGAAGTTATTATCTTTTAGTTCAAAAAAAACATTATCTTTGTTCCAATATTTACAAACTTTCTATGTGCACCGGCATTAATATGCTATGAATAAAAAAAAATCTTTGCCGATTATCGAAAAAGCAACCGTTTCGGGAATTGCCGCCGAAGGAAAAGCAATTGTGCGACACAACGATTTAGTTGTTTTTGTTCCGTATGTCGTTCCGGGCGATATTGTTGATGTTCAATTGACGCAAAAGAAACATAGTTATGCGGAAGGAAAAGCCGTTTTCTTTCATCATTATTCACCGCAGAGAAGGCAAGCTTTCTGCGAACATTACGGCGTTTGCGGAGGATGTCAATGGCAAATTCTTCCGTATTCTGAACAACTGCGCTATAAACAGCAGCAAGTTTGCGATAATTTAACCCGCATCGGTAAAATCGAACTGCCCGAAATTTCAACTATCGTCGGCTCAGCCAAAACCGAATTTTATCGGAACAAATTAGAGTTTACTTTTTCCAATAAACGCTGGATGACGGAGGAAGAAATCCTGTCGGGAAAGCCGATCGATAACCGGAATGCTTTGGGATTTCATATTCCGGGAATGTTCGACAAAGTTTTGGATATCAACACTTGTTGGTTGCAAGATCCGATATCCGATCGCATTCGAAACGAAATTAAGTCGTTTGCATTAAAAAATGATTTTCCTTTTTTCGATTTACGAAATCAAAACGGATTCCTCCGAAATATAATTATCCGAACCTCAACTACCGGCGAAATCATGCTTATTGCAGTATTTTTCGAAGATGATTCGTTGCGAAGAGAAATGCTATTAAGTCACTTATTCGACAGATTTCCCGAAATCACATCGCTGTTGTATATCATCAACAGGAAAGCCAACGATACCATTACCGATCTTGAAGTATGCCGATTCAAAGGAAATGATTCTATTTTTGAAGTAATGGAAGGCTTGAAATTCAAAATCGGTCCGAAGTCTTTTTATCAAACCAACAGCGAACAGGCATACATTCTTTACCGAATTGCCCGCGATTTTGCCGGATTAACCGGAAAGGAACGAGTGTATGACCTTTATACCGGAACCGGCACCATCGCCAATTTTTTAGCCAAAGATGCTTTGCAAGTTATCGGCATCGAATATGTTCCGGAAGCCGTTGAAGACGCTCGAATAAATTCCGAACTCAACGGAATAACCAATACTTTGTTTTTCGCCGGCGATATGAAAGATTTGTTGAACGAAGCTTTTATTGAAAAATACGGTCGCCCGGATGTTATTTTGACAGATCCGCCTCGCACCGGAATGCACGAAAACGTCATAAAAACAATACTTTTCGCCGAACCGCAACGAATCGTGTATGTCAGTTGTAATCCGGCAACGCAAGCTCGGGATTTGAATGCCTTAAGCAGTCGGTATAAGGTAAAAAAAGTTCAACCCGTCGATATGTTTCCGCATACTTGTCATATCGAAAATATTGTTTTATTGGAAAAATATACTCCACTTTGTGTGACAATATATTAAAAAATTTGAAATACCGGGATAAATCAAGATAATTATTTTATTTTTTGACATTTATTCCCGGAAATGTTATATCTTTGCGCGAAACATAAAAAATAACAAACCTCATGAAAGATTTAGTATTAAATTTAAGCCAACTCTTCGTTGAATTTCAAAAAGATGCGTCAGCACAAGCAGAAAACGGAAACAAAGCAGCAGGAGCCCGCGCACGTAAATCATCGTTGTCCATCGAAAAGGCATTGAAAGAATTTCGTAAAGTATCTATTGACGCAGCAAAATAACAAGGTTTATTTTTGCAAGCTAAGCTGTTCGAAAAAAATGTCAATCCCGCGATTGATTCCGATAAGTTGGGACAGTTGCGGGATTTCTTACAAATAAAATTCAGACATTCATACAAATATTTTCTACTTTTTATTACTTTTGCAGTGTGTGTATTATATATTAAATTAACAAAAAAACAAATTATTATCAAATGAAAAAATTAGCATTAATAAACCTGATCCTCATTCTTATCGGCATTTACGGTTGCAGCAGCGTACCTATCACCGGACGTCAGCAATTAAATTTAGTTTCCGACCAAGAAGTATTATCGTTGAGTTTGCAAGAATACAACGATTATATCAAAACTGCAAAGAAATCGACCGATAAATCAGCCACCGCTTTGGTAACGACCGTAGGTAACAAAATTGCCGATGCTGTTGAGGCGTATTATAAATATGCCGGACAGAAATCCACCGGTTATTCATGGGAATTTAACCTGATTGACGATCCGCAGGTAAATGCATTTTGCATGCCCGGAGGTAAAATTGTGGTTTATACCGGTATTCTGCCGATAACCCAAGACGAAACCGGCTTAGCGGTTGTGGTGGGTCACGAAGTTGCCCATGCAATTGCCAAGCACGCCAACGAGCGAATGTCGCAGCAAATGCTCGCTCAATATGGGGCTGCAGGAATGGGTGCTGTGCTGAGTAAATCTTCTTCAGCCGTTCAAACAATCGGACAAACCGTTTACGGTTTAGGTGCTCAATATGGAATTATGTTGCCCTACAACCGCAAGCAAGAATTGGAAGCCGACCGTTTGGGTCTCATTTTCATGGCGATTGCCGGTTACAAACCCGATGCCGCCATTCCTTTCTGGCAAAGAATGTCTCAACAAGGAAGTGCAGCTCCCGAATTCATGAGTACTCACCCTTCGGATCAAACCCGAATCGCCGGTATTCAACAAAGCTTACCTGAAGCGATGGAATACTACACTTCTATTTGGGGAACGACAACAACAAAAACGACGACTCCGGCTAAAAAAACCACTACAAGCAACGATTGGCATTTTTAATCGGGGAGAGTGATTCCCATTTTCTTCATCAGAAAGCAGGCATTCATATTTTGAACTATTCCTTCTTGTAATCGGTAAGAAAAAGAAAGTTCATCATTTATGATATCTGCTTCAAAGTGATAATTTTTGACTCGATCGGGAAATTCCGTTTCAAGTCTTCCCAATTGTAAATCGTGGGTAGCAATGATTCCTCGCGATTGCAAACGAACGAATTGTTGAATCAAAGCGAGTGAACCTTTTTGTTTATCGACCGAATTGGTGCCTTTCAGAATTTCATCCAGAATAATGAAGAGTTTTTCTCCCGCTTCCAATCGGTCGATAATCATTTTCAATCGTTTGAGTTCCGCAAAAAAATACGATTCATTGTCGTTAAGCGAATCGGAAGTCCGCAGACCCGTAAACAATGCCACGGGACTTAAAAGTAGCGCATCGGCACAAACCGGCACGCCCAGACATGCCAACACAAGATTAACCCCGATGGTGCGAAGATAGGTACTCTTTCCCGACATATTCGCTCCGGTAATAATCAAAAAATAAGGATGGTTTGTTATGTCAATGTCATTTCTGACACAGGTTTCCCTTTTCATCAACGGATGTCCCAGATTTTTCCCTTTCAAAGTAAAATAATTGTCGGTAAATTCCGGAAAAGTATAGTCGGGATGAGTAAATGCAAACGAAGCCAGCGAAACAAACGCATCCATTTCACCTGCCGTCATTATCCATTCGACTGAATAGCCGCCCCAAGATAACATCCAAGAATCAATTTGCATCGCTTTATGAATATCCCATAAAAGCAAGGGATTAAATATCAAATGCACCATCAGATTCGATCGTTGATCGAGTTCGCCGGCATATTTTGCCAATTGAGCAATCTTCGCCGAAGCGGGTTTTCCCTCTCCCACAAAACACGATTGAAGTTTCGCCGGTATTTCCGACTCAAAAGATTCTTGTTCAACCGCTTTAAACAACTTTGAATAAGAAGTAAGAATCGCCGCTTTTCTCCCTATTCGGGTATGCAATTGATTGATTTTTTTTACTCGACTTTCACCGGTAAATAACGTAACAAGGTAAAAGATGATTAGTTGAAATGGTGAAATGATATTGAAAATGCATAAAAAAACAATCATTACCCAAATCGCCGGTAAAGCATAATGTAACACTCGCCACCATTTATAATGTGAGATATACCTCGGCGGATTGTAAAATTCTTGTATTTCTTTTTCATCGAAATCATTCTCTCGATTCATTCGACCGGTCACTTGAAAATGATGCAGGAAATCCGGTTTTTTACTTAATTCTTCTATCGCACGCTGCCATTGTCTGATTGTTTCCGATGAAAGTTCCGGTTCATTAAATCTATCGGCTAAAATTCCGGTTCCATAAGCCGTAGATGTACGGTTAATCGATTGAAACAAGGAATGATTCCCGAAAATATCCAAATCGAGACTGAACTGATGTCCCGCATTTATTCGCTCCGGACAACCATTGAAAGCATCGAAACGATAATCCAAAGCATCTGATTCATTTTTATCGCAATCGGCGGAAGTTTCCAAATAATGCATTTTTTCTTGCAATTGGTTCCATTTTTGCAAAATAAACAAGAAAATTACCGTCCCGATGAAAATAAGACCTCCGACAATAAAGATTCCTTGTGAACGAAGGAAATATGAAAAAGTAATCGTAGCGATGACAATCAATAAACGAACGGTACCCAAAGTATAGATGGTTCGTCGAAGCTTTTCAATCGATTGCCGCGTATCGCCTAATCGCGAAAGAAAATATTGTTTTACTTTTTCCTGCATATATTCCCGAATATTTAAGTTAGCGACGCCAAAAGTAGCAATAATATGCCAAAAAAAGAAACCCGCCGATTCAGCGGGTTCTCTATGCGGAAAGAGGGGGATTCGAACCCCCGGTACAGTTTCCCGTACGACAGTTTAGCAAACTGTTGGTTTAAGCCACTCACCCATCTTTCCAAGCTTTTGTTGATCTTGATTCTTGCGAATGAGGATGCAAAGATAAGAGAATCTTTTTAATTTAACAAAGATTTTGCTATTTAGTTAGATTTCAAATTCTATTTTATAATTTTGCGTCGTCTAAAAAAAGCAATAATTCAATGAAGAAACAACCTACCAGCAAGTTGAAAAGAAAAAGCACCCCGAAAAAAATCGTGTTCGGAACGCTTGGTGTTCTTGTTCTGATAGTACTGATCATAATCGGAGGGCTTTTCATGAAAATCGTTTCTCCGGCATGTGGAACGAATACAGTTACTTATCTCTACATTGACGAGAAAAAAGACTATGGGGCGATATTAAGTCAATTGGAAATGCAATCCCGGATAAAAAATATTCGTTTATTCGAGCAATTGGCTTCTGCTATGAAATATCCGCAAAATATTAAGATCGGGAGATATGAGATTAATCCGCGGATGAATTATCTCGAACTGGTTCGCATGCTGCGAAACGGAAACCAAACGCCGGTTAAATTGACGTTCAATAATATACGTCTCAAGCAAGAATTTGCCGAAAAGCTTGGAAGTCAGTTGATGTTCGGACCGGATATTCTTTTGGACGAACTGAATCAACCGGAAGTTTGTCAATCCTTCGGATTCGATACAACTACCATTGTGAGCATGTTCTTGCCTAATACTTATGAAATCTATTGGACGGTCTCGGTCAATCAATTTCTTGAACGCATGAAAAAAGAGTATGACCGCTTTTGGACTCCCGAACGATTACGAAAAGCGCAAGACATTCCGTTAAGTCCACAGGAAGTGTCTGTTTTGGCTTCGATAGTTGAAGAAGAGACCGCCGACAAATCGGAATATCCTATTATTGCAGGATTATATATCAATCGTTTACGAAAAGGAATGTTTTTGCAAGCCGATCCTACCGTCAAATTTGCCGTCGGCGATTTTGAGTTACGACGAATTTTATTTGCTCACTTAGATGTTGATTCTCCTTACAACACCTACAAGAATCCGGGATTGCCGCCGGGACCCATTCGTATTCCGTCTGTCTCGGGTATTGATGCCGTTTTGAATTATACGCATCATGATTATTTATATATGGTTGCCAAAGAAGATTTTTCGGGGCGTCACAATTTTGCCGTTACTCTCTCGGAGCACAACCAAAATGCCGATAAATACCGTGAAGCGTTGAACAGAAATAATATTCGTTGAGTTCAAGCAACAGGCAAAGCATAAATGCCGCTTTATTTGTCGATACTAAATGAATAAGGAAAATCGCTTTCTTGGGTTCCGCGACTTGTATTCGGTGTTGGAGACATCGAAAACCTCAGGGTCGCTCCTTTTAACAACTCGTCATGCTTCAGATAGTTTTTGGTATAATTTTTTTTGTTTACCTGCATAGAGGCGATGTAAGGATTTTCTCCGACGTTGTTGTCGGCAGTGATCGTAAGCCGTTTCCCGTTTTCAAAATGCAGCGTGACCTTTTTAAATAGAGGAGAACCAATCGCATATTCATTGGAACCCGGGCATACGGGATAGAATCCGAGCGCCGAGAAAACATACCAAGCCGAAGTTTGTCCGTTATCTTCATCACCACAGTAACCATCGGGCGCAGCGGTATAGAGTTTGTCCATCACTTCGCGCAACCGGTATTGTGCTTTCCATGGCTCTCCCGAATAATCATACAGATAAATCATGTGTTGTATCGGTTGATTTCCATGCGCGTAATTGCCCATATTCATGATTTGCATTTCTCGGATTTCGTGGATTACAAAGCCGTAATAACTTTCGTCAAACAAAGGCGGCAGATTAAAAACGGAATCCATCATTTGATTGAATACCTTTTTCCCGCCCATTAAATCGATCAATCCCTTTGGGTCGTGAAACACCGACCAAGTATAATGCCAACTGTTGCCTTCGGTGAAAGCGTCGCCCCATTTCAACGGATTAAACGGCGTTTGGAAAGTTCCGTCTTCGTTGCGTCCGCGCATGAGTTTGGTTTCGGTGTCGAACAGATTTTTGTAATTCAAAGCACGTTTGGCGAAGCGATCGATTTCTTCTTTCGGTCGGTTCAACGACTTAGCCAACTGATAAATACACCAATCGTCGTAAGCATATTCCAAGGTACGAGCAGCACTTTCTTTGATTTTCACATTGCAGGGAATATAACCCAATCGGTTGTAATATTCATAGCCCAAACGGCCTACAGAAGAAATGTTTGGATGCACATGCTCCGTTCCATGCAATAAAGCTTTGTAAAGCGTTTCGATATCAAATCCCTTCAAACCTTTCATATATGCGTCGGCGACAATCGAAGCGGAATTATTCCCAACCATACAGTCGCGATGTCCGGGACTTGCCCATTCGGGTAAAAAGCCGCTTTCTTTATAGGCATTAACCAATCCTTCCTGCATTTTTTCGTTCATCGAAGGATACATCAGATTCAAGAGCGGGAACAGGCAGCGAAACGTATCCCAGAATCCGGTATCCGTGAACATATAACCCGGCAATATTTGACCATTGTACGGACTGTAATGCACGATATTGCCGTTGGCGTCGTATTCAAAAAGGCTTCGCGGGAAAAGGACGGAACGGTAAAGGCATGAATAAAAAGTGCGAAGTCGATCGATATCATTGTCTTCTATTTCTATTTTACCCAACACTTCGTTCCATCGATTCTCTCCGGCTTTTTGTATGGCATCGAAAGAGTTATTGCCCAATTCGCGTAAATTCAATTCCGCCTGTTCGGAGCTGATAAAAGAAGAAGCAACGCGTGCATGCACGATTTCGCCCTTGCGGGTCGAAAATCCGATGATTGCGCCCGCATGACCGGCTTTCGTTTCCAAAACATTTTCCGATAATACGCTATCAGCAAAAGCTGCTTTGTAGGTAAACGGTTTATCAAACAGCACGACAAAATAATTTTTAAAGTTTTCGGGAACGCCGCCGCTGTTTTTGGTTGTATAACCGATGATTTTATTCTCATTGGGAAGAATTTTCACGTAAGAACCTTTATCAAAAGCATCGATGACAACATACGAATGTTCGTTTTCCGGAAATGTAAAGCGAAAAATTGCCGCCCTCTCGGTAGGTGCTATTTCGGTAACGACATCGTAATCTGCCAAATATACCCGATAGTAATGGGGTTTGGCAACTTCCGTTTTGTGTGAAAACCACGAGGCGCGTTGATCTTCATCGAACACCGGTTTTCCTGTGATCGGCATAATGGCAAATTGCCCGTAATCGTTGATCCACGGGCTTGGCTGATGCGTTTGTTTAAAACCGCGTATTTTCTCGGCATCGTAAGTATAAACCCAGCCGTTGCCCGATTTGCCTGTTTGAGGCGTCCAAAAGTTCATTCCCCAAGGCAATGCGATTGCCGGATAGGTGTTTCCCGTTGACAAGGAATACTTTGACTGTGTTCCGACTAAAGTACTGACATAATCAACCGGCGTTTGGCCCTTGACTTGCCAAACGCCGATAAAAAAGATACATAGAATCAATTTTCGTTTCATAATTCTCGAATCCAGATATTTCTGAAGCTGACCGGCTCACTGGGATCGCCATGTGCCTGCAAGCGGATGGGTCCTTTCCCATGAGGGATTATTTTCGGAAAGCCGATATATTCTGTGGTTCCGATAATTATGGTATTGTTTTGCACAAGCACCCCATTTTGAAGAACCGTAACGGTAGGGTATGTGCGATACTTACCGTCTTTTGTGAAAGTGGGAGCCGTATAAATAATATCATAGACATTCCATTCTCCGGGCTTACGCATGGCATTGACTAAAGGTGGGGATTGTTTATATACGCTTGCAGCTTGTCCGTTTACGTATGTTTTATTATTATAACTGTCCAACACCTGGATTTCGTATTTATCTTGCAGGAAAATACCGCTGTTTCCTCTCGCCTGACTTTCGCCAGTAATATTCATGGGGACTTGCCATTCGATGTGCAGTTGGAAGTCGCCGAAGTCTTGTTTAGTCAGAATGTCTCCCGCTTTTTTATCGACGGTAAAAACACTGTCATGCACTATCCATCCGGCATCTTTGTTTCCGTCGGCTGATTTCCATTGGGAAAGGTCTTTGCCGTCGAACAAGATAACGGCGTCCGAAGGAGGCGACATAACAGCATTGCTTGCTGCGTCGCCGGGAGTTACAATTTCGGGTTGCGGAGTCCAGTATTCCGACATACCCGGTTTCATGGGTTCCTGTTGGGGATATTTATCCTGAGCATTCGCTCGAATAAGCCATAAGCAGCCAAGTACGAGTATGGCTGCAAATGAAAGGATTAGAACATACTTGGTTTTCATGATGAATGATGAATGATGTTAATAATAAAATTCTTGTTCGACAAAGGTAATACTTTTTTCTTATAATCATTTGTTTTAAAAGAAGCGAATACGTAACAACCGCCGGGCAAAAATGACATAATGTCAATCCGAAAAGAATGGAAAATGAATTTGTTAATAAAAAGTTGATCACGAGTTGTGATAACAATTCGTACTCAATAGTCATTATTGTTTCAAAAATTCAAAATAATCCGTGCCCCCTTTTCCGTGCTCAATTCAGCGGTAATGCTGCCTCCGTGCGAAATCATGATCTGCCGGCAAATGCTGAGTCCGATACCTGAACCTCCCGGTTTCGTAGTGAAAAACGGAACAAATATTTTGTCTATAACATCGGGAAGGATGCCGCAACCGTTGTCGGAAACAACGATAACCGGTCGTCGGTATTCGTTTTTGGATATATGAACGTTAATTTCGGGCGATACAACCCGAGCGCAAGCTTCCCACGAATTTTTTATGAGATTAATCAACACTTGCTCCATTTGTGTACGGTCGGCGAAAAGGGTCATCTCTTCCGGGCGAATCTCGCAGGAAAATCGGATGCCGTCGGCACGCAGCAAATTGTTTATGTCGTTCATCATCTCTTTGGCGCTGAAGGTATTTTTAACAGGTGCGGGAATGCGAGTCAACTTCTGATAGTTGCCGACAAATTCGACCAATCCTTTGCTGCGGCGGTGAATGATTTGCATCGCCCTGCTCATCAGTTCATAATCTTTCTCCTTGGTTGTATCCTGTTCCGAAAATGTTTCCGCAAGCGAAATAATGGGAGTAATTGAATTCATCATTTCATGCGTCAGCACGCGGATCAACTTTTTCCATGCATCGCTTTCGCTTTCTTCCAAAACGGATTGAATGTTTTTGAAGTTGATTAATTTCAGTTCTTTTCCTCTTGAATTTAGAATAACCATTGTTACAGCTAATTGACGGGTATTTCCTCCCTTTTTTGTTTTTACAATCTTGACTTCACCCGGCACAATTTTTTCCAATATTTCGGGCAATTCGGGAGAAATAGTTGCAAAATCAGCTAATCGCCGGGGTTGAGGCTTTCCGAATTCATCCGATGCCGCTTTATTAATCCATTCTATTTCATTGGATTTACCAATAACTAAAATGGCAGAATCAATCCGGTTTAGCAGGGTATCGTAAAACTGATGCTCAACTTCCGTCTGCTGAAGTTTTTCATTGAAACGGGCGATGGCTTTTTCCATCAAAGGAATCAATTC
>Ga0123354_10001987_pt1 | contig 26220 bp, 21 predicted proteins | sample TergutLab28metaG_2_FD_97872 | JGI IMG/M metagenome (GOLD analysis project Ga0123354, IMG submission 97872) | Labiotermes labralis P4 segment gut microbial communities from Petit-Saut dam, French Guiana - Lab288 P4 | ecosystem: Host-associated > Arthropoda: Insects > Digestive system > Gut ...
ATACACCTTCTCATCGAAATTCCCATAATATACTGAAATGAAGACCCCTAAAATGATGACCGGTTTCGTTCAACAAGGTTTTCATTGTTCGTGCTTCGCACGCAACGAAAACTTAATTATTGCACGCTGGCATTTGTTTAAATTCTATTCGCTGAATTTATTTTATTGTCAATCGAGTCAAATGTTTTCACATACGCAGACAAATCGCTGTCAATCCAAATCAATAATTCATACAGTTCGTTTTTTATTTGAGTTGCATATGTAAAGTCAATGCTATTTCCGCTGAAACAAATTGGCTCATTGTGATAAATTCTATTCCTAAAATCTCGAATTCTATCTAATTTTTGGCTCAAAACACTTCTATTTACGTTTGCCGGCTTGTTTGGGAAGCAATGAATCACAACTCCACCAATTAGTCGGTAATGGTGTGGCTCGAAAAAACTTGTCCAAAATCCAAAAGATTGTTCTGCCAACACTTTCCCTGCGGTTACAGTTCCGCCTTTTCTAATTATGTTTCGCTCAGCATTGTTTACTGAATTTTTGAGATGAAATTTTGAGCGAGTTAATGACGGATTGCTCATAAAACCGTTCTTTTCGGCAATAATCCAATTCGGGTTTGCAAACCGAGCCGAAATTTGATAATTGCACACATTTCTGAAAAATACTTCAAAAATATTCAGCACAGGATAAAAAGATTGCGCGACTTTCAGATTGGCATGATACAACTTCTGAGCCTTTGTTTTTGAGTTTCCACTTGCCGTCAAGAAACGATTTAATCGTGGCTGAGAAATATAATATTCAAGTTTATTGTAATTCATTCTAAAAAAATTTGGTGTGTACAAAGATAATGCTTATCTTTGTACCGTAATGCTTAATCAAGCCTCTTTCTTTTCGGAGAAACGTAATTAAGTTTAAGAAATTAAGCCCTCGAAAATTCGAGGGCTTTTTCTTTTACTTTTCAATTTTATCACTTCGTTTCCACATAACTAAACCCGTGCTTGTGCACGCTGGCATTTTATTGCGCTACATCGTGTTCCTTTCTTGATACAGCATATCGCGCGTATGGTTTTGCATTTAAACCGGTACCGAACTTATTATTGTTGTATAAACCTTATTTCCCACCCCCTGTATCTTTCATCAAAAACTCCGTTGTCATATACCAAGCGCCCATTGACAAATGTCTTTTCAACTTTATGCGAAAACTTTACGCCCTCCATCGGCGACCAGCCGCATTTGTACAACAGATTGTCTTTAGAGACTGTCCATGAGGTATTCGGATTCACCAAAACCAAATCGGCGTAATAGCCTTCGCGGATAAATCCGCGGTCTTTGATTCCGAACAATACCGCCGGCGCATGAGCCATTTTTTCGACTATCAACTCTTCCGTAAAAATTCCTTGCCGACACAATTCGAGCATCGCCGGCAACGAATGTTGAACCATTGGTCCTCCCGAAGCAGCCCGAAAGCAAGAGCCTTGTTTTTCTTCCCAAGTGTGAGGAGCATGATCGGTAGCTACGACATCGATTTTACCGTCAATCAAGGCTTGGCGAAGAGCCTCCCGGTCGGTTCGCGATTTGATTGCTGGATTCCATTTAATTCGATTTCCTTTTTCGGCATAATCTTCATCGGAAAACCAAAGGTGATGTATGCAGACTTCGGCGGTTATTCGTTTTTCATTCAACGGTTTTGCTTCCAAAAGCGATATTTCTTTTTCGGTCGATAAATGAAACAGGTGCAAATGCGCATCGTATTTTTTCGCCAATTCCACGGCATGAGATGAAGAATGATAGCAAGCTTCAACATCCCTGATTTTCGGGTGAAAAGTGACGTCTAAATCTTCGCCGCATTGCTTTATTAAACGGGCTTTATTGGCAGCTATGACTTTCTCGCTTTCGCAATGAACGGCAATAATTTGTCCCGATTCCGCAAAAATCTGCTCCAATGAATGTTCATTATCAACCAACATATTTCCGGTCGAAGCTCCCATGAACACTTTAACGGCTGCCGCCCGCTTTGCGCCTTCTTTTTTCAATTCTTCGATATTGTCGTTGGTTGCTCCGATGAAAAAAGTGTAATTAGCCAATGATTGTCGGGAAGCTTGATCAAATTTATCATTTAAAGCCTCCACAGTAATGGTTTGAGGAACAGTATTCGGCATATCCATAAACGAAGTGACTCCGCCGGCGACTGCCGCTTTCGACTCGCTGTAAATATCGCCTTTGCGGGTTAAACCGGGTTCGCGGAAATGAACTTGGTCGTCGATGATGCCGGGAAGAAGCAAAAGTCCGGAAGCGTCGATGACTGAAGGATTAAAGGACCGAAGGATTGAAGGTTCGAAAGATTGAAAGATTGATTTTATCCTCTCGCCTTCAATCAATACGTTCGCTTTGAAACGTTTCCCTTCGTTTATCAGGATGGCGTTTTTTATCAGGATGCGATTCATTTTTACGGGGATATTTTTTGAACAAGCTGTCTATTTTTAACCGGATCACTCCGAACAACGCTTCTTCGAATATACCGCCGCTCATTTTGGAAACGCCTTCGACGCGATTTACAAAGATAATGGGAATTTCTTTTAAGCAAAATCCCGACTTATGCGCCGTAAATTTCATTTCTATCTGGAAAGCATAACCTTTGAAGCGAATTTTATCCAAATTGATGGCTTCCAACACCTGCCGACGATAGCACTTGAAACCTGCGGTAGTATCTTTGATATTCATTCCGGAAATCACTCGTACATATATTGAAGCAAAATAGGAAAGCAACACTCTTGACATAGGCCAGTTTACCACATTCACTCCCGAAATGTAACGCGAGCCGATAGCGACATCGGCGCCTTCTTCGACGCAAGCGGTTTGCAATCGGAGCAGGTCTTGAGGATTATGCGAAAAATCGGCATCCATCTCAAAAATATAGGCATATTCTTTTTCCAATGCCCATTTGAAACCGACAATATAAGCCGTTCCCAATCCAAGTTTTCCGGAACGCTCCACCAAATGAAGTTTTTCCGGAAATTCAGTCTGTAATCGCTTGACGATTGATGCCGTACCATCAGGCGAACCATCATCGATAATCAACACATCAAATGCTTCAGGCAGAGAGAAAATTGTCCGCGTTATTTTTTCAATATTTTCCTTTTCGTTATAAGTAGGAATGATTACTAAACTGTCGCTCATATTTTATTTTCAGGATAAGAAATTCCATCTCTTGTTTCGATAATAATCATGAGATATCGAAATACTTTACAAAATTAGTTTTTTTCTTTTAATATACCATAAATTATCATTACTTTTGCATAAATTTAACGACATTGAAAGACTCGGAAATACAAGGCATCTATTCGAAACATCCCGAAGTGAAAGCAGTTCTCGCTGCAATGAATACTACAATACCCAATCTTTTTCTAAGCGGATTAGTCGGTTCGGCTCGGAGTATCGTTTGCGCCGTGATTTTTAATGAATGGAAACAAGGGCATTTCCTTTGTATCTTAAACGACCTCGAAGAAGCCGGGTATTTTTATCATGATTGTTGTCGTATGCTCGACGAAGATCAAGTTTTGTTTTTTCCTTCCGGATTCAAGAGGAACATTCGCTACGGACAAAGAGATCCGGCAAGTGAAATTCTGCGGACAGAAGTTCTGAGTCTTTTGAACACGAACGATAAACCGTATTTAATCGTGACCCACCCCGAGGCTTTGGCTGAAAAAGTCGTTTCGCATCAATCGCTTAAAAAAAATACCTTGAGTATTTCTCAAGGTGAAAAAATAGACCGATCATTTGTCGAAGAAGTGTTGGAATCGTATGGATTTGAACGTGTCGATTATGTGTATGAACCGGGACAATATGCTGTTCGCGGATCGATTATCGATGTTTTTTCTTTTTCTAACGAATATCCTTTCCGTATTGATTTTTTTGGAGATGAAGTGGAAAGTTTGCGGACTTTCGACGTGGAAACTCAGTTGTCTAAAGGAAAACCGGAAGCTATTTCCATCATTTCGGGGCAATCCGGAAGCCGGGAAACGACGATTTTTTCCTATCTGGGCAATAACGGGCGATTGGTTTTTCAAAATGAAAACCGGTTGTACGAACGCTTGTCGGGCATTTGGAACGAAGAGCCGATTCTCGCTAATGAGGAAACTTTCCAATCAATCGAAGAAATCCGGATGTTGCTGACGCCCGAACCGTTTATCCGGGAATTGGTAGGGAGTTACGGGAAAATACATACCACCCAACCATCTTCTTCCTTTGAAGAGAGCCGGGGAGAGATCAAATTCTCAACCGAACTTCAACTTTCTTATCACAAGAATTTCGATTTAGTCGCTGCTTCTTTCAGGGAAAAAGTCGCCGAAGGATACCGAATATTCATCCTGAGCGATAACGAAAAACAAATTGCACGAATTCGTTCCATTTTCGAGGACAGGGGCGATACCTTTGCTTTTACTCCCATTCTCAGCACTATCCATGAGGGTTTTATTGACAAAACCTTGCGAATTTGCCTGTTTACCGACCACCAGCTGTTCGACCGTTTTCACAAATACAACTTGAAGTCCGAACGGGCGCGGTCGGGAAAAATTGCTTTGTCGCTGAAAGAACTTCAGCAATTCCAACAAGGCGATTATGTTGTCCATCTCGATCACGGAATCGGACGATTCGGCGGTTTAATCCGTGTTGAAATCAACGGTAAAATGCAGGAAGTTATCAAACTGACTTTTTTGAACGACGATATTATCTTTGTCAGTATTCATTCCTTACATAAAATATCGAAGTACAAGGGAAAAGAAAATGAACCGCCCCGATTGAACAAATTGGGATCGGGAGCATGGGAAAATTTGAAAGAAAAGACCAAGAAGAAAGTCAAGGATATTGCGAAAGATTTGATTTTATTGTACTCAAAGCGATTGGATGAAAGAGGTTTTGCTTTTTCACCCGATACTTACCTGCAAAAAGAATTGGAGGCTTCGTTTATTTATGAAGATACGCCCGACCAGCTAAAAGCCACTAACGACGTAAAGTTAGATATGGAAGATACTCGTCCGATGGACCGGCTGGTTTGCGGCGATGTGGGTTTCGGAAAAACGGAAGTCGCCATACGAGCCGCATTCAAGGCGGCTGTCGATGGAAAACAGACAGCGGTATTGGTTCCGACCACTTTATTGGCTTATCAACATTTCAACACATTCAGAGAACGATTGGCTGATTTGCCCGTTACGGTTGATTATCTTTCTCGTGCGCGATCGGCGAAGAAAACGAAAGAAATTCTCGATAATCTGAAAAGCGGTAAAATCGATATCCTCATCGGAACACATAAACTAATCGGAAAAGAAGTTGTATTCAAAGATTTAGGTTTATTAATCATCGACGAGGAACAAAAGTTCGGCGTGAGCGTAAAAGAAAAGCTGAAGCAGATGAGAACCAATGTCGATACGTTGACGCTGACAGCTACGCCGATTCCCCGCACCCTTCAATTCAGTCTGATGGGTGCTCGCGACTTGTCCAATATTTCGACTCCTCCGCCTAACCGTTATCCGATTCATACGGAAGTGCATCGCTTCGGCGAGGAAATTATCCGCGAAGCGATAAACTTCGAATTAAGCCGCAACGGACAGGTGTTCCTTGTCAACAACCACATTTCCAATTTAAAGGAGATGGAAGATCTGGTTAGGCGCGAAGTTCCCGACGCACGGATTGCCATTGGTCACGGACAAATGGAACCGGCGATATTGGAAGAAGTCATCACCGGTTTTGTCAATTACGAATATGATGTATTGTTGGCGACTTCGATTGTCGAGAACGGCATCGATATTCCGAATGCCAACACCATTATTGTAAACAATGCGCATAAGTTCGGGTTAAGCGATTTGCACCAGTTGCGAGGCAGAGTCGGGCGCAGCAACCGAAAAGCATTTTGTTACCTGCTTTCTCCGCCCCCTCATCTATTAAATCAAGAAGCGCGTCGCCGCTTGCAAGCCATTGAGAATTTTTCCGAACTGGGAAGCGGCATTCATGTGGCGATGCAGGATTTGGACATTCGCGGTGCCGGTAATATGTTGGGCGCCGAGCAGAGCGGTTTTATCGCTGATTTGGGTTACGAAACCTACCGGAAAATTTTGGACGAAGCCGTTCGAGAACTGAAAAACGAAGAATTTTCGGATTTATACAAGGATGAAAATAATGTGGATACGGGCGAATATTATGTACAGGACACCAATGTGGAAAGTGATTTGGAAGTTCATTTTCCCGCTTCATACATTCCCGGCGATTCGGAGCGAATCTTGCTTTACCGCGAGTTAGATGCGATGGAAGATGAGCGGGATATCGAGCAATTTCGCATTAAATTGCAAGATCGGTTCGGAAAGATTCCCGAAAAAGGCGAAGAATTGATTCGGATTGTACGCTTACGGCGAATCGCAAGAAAACTCGGAATCGAAAAAATTACCTTGAAAGCCGGGAAGATGATGATTTTTCCCGTCTCCCGCATCGATTCCTCTTATTATCAGAGCGAAGCGTTTGATAAATTAATTTTCTTCGTCCAAAAGAATTACAAACGCACCCAATTATCGGAGAAAAACAACCGACGTTCACTGACCGTCCAAGCTGTTGATACGGTTGAGAAAGCGGTCAAAATTTTGGAAGAAATTCAAGGAAAGCGATAATGTTTTTCAAGTAAAAGTTTGTTTGCAGATGCAATAATATTTAACTTTGAAGCGATTTACCGGAGAGTTTAATCGCACTTCGGCTTTTTGCGATAATAAAAGTGCTAAAAAAGAAAATAATAGAAATGCTAATTATGAAATATTATGAAGATAAATAAATACTTAATGAAAGAAAAAATTCCAATGCCAAATTCAAAATAATATTTTCACTTGAGGAACAATGAACTGCTCCGACTTTCTTCGTGCTATGGAAACAGATGACTCTTCTTTCGATTCCAATCATTGGAACCAAAAGCATCGCATCCCGGAAACCTGCGTTTGGATTTGTATGACCGACCGCGTGTTTGCCCTGCGTATTATATTTTACATTTCATAATTCTCAAGCCGATTCCATTGTTAGCATTCCATAAATTTCTTGCCACGTTTTTTTATAGAGTTTGGAGGACTCATCAGATAATTGAGCAAAAGTGTCTGAATTGTAAAAAAGATTTGACACAGTTTCTTCATCCGACTTTTTATCAATTATCAACGTTGATAAGATTGCTTCACTAATATCTGCTATTCTGAGAGTAAAAGTTTTATTTTTATGGTCAAGACAAAGTAATGCTTTCATTGTACAAAAACAAATTTGGTGTGTTGTTTCGTGGTAGGTCAGTTCTTTCAAAAAAACAGATTTTTCTATTTGCCCTTGCAGAAATTTTGTCAGTCTGTATTGAATTTTATCATCAGCAACAGGTCCCTCAACAATGTCGAAATCATGGGCAGGAGTTGGCGAGAAAGGATTACGGTTTAAAACGATGAAGTCCAACCATTCTTCATCGTATTTTTCAAAATGTTTTACTTTACACAGCCTTTCAGTAAAAGCTGTATCATAATATGTAAATTCGGTTACAAATCCTTGTGTTCCATATTTTCCTCCTATTATTTCCGCCCAACTTTCGGCGTGTTTTCTGAATTGTGTTACATAAAATCCTTGCCCAAAATCTCTGTTTAATTGTCCTTTTGACAAGTCGATTTTATCAATTTTGGCATAACTTCCGTGATAAACTTCCATTATCTTTGTCCTCCGTTTTTGTAACAAACCTCATAAATATCATTTAAAGCATAAAGAACATTGTCGGTATGCAAAGCCCACCAATGTTTAATCAAAAAATCCCAACCGCCATATTTTTTTAAATATAACCATGCCTCTCGAATATTCATTTTATAGGCATCAGCAAACATTGGTATAATAAAACTGATAAAACTCACTTTATCACTTGTTTCTTTATCCAATTCCTTTCTGTTTTCGATTGTTATATTCATAATTTTTTGCTTTGAATGGTAACCGCAAAAATACAACTTTATTTTTGATTTCTCCGCCCATGGAATTATTTATTATAATTCTGATTTTATTTTTTATCGCGAAAGACATTTTTTTTCGTTGATGAAGAATTATCGGAATACAAAATCAAAAACCCTCTTTGATTAGTTTACTTTCAGTAAATAGCCGGTTTTTCTTTGGAAAATAGAATTTATTGTATGCCGTTCCGCTTAAATATACGCTCAAAAACATTCTAATTAGAGCCGCAACGAGCCAAATAATCTGATATTTTTGTAACGAAATGACAATATTTTTCTTGTTAATGCTGAAAAATGCCCCAAAGCTGAAAAAGAAAAATGCTAATAAGAATAGTCTTGAACTATATCCGGGTATTTCTATACAATTGTTGGTATAATAAAAGAAAAACAAACGGTATTTATAGAAGAAATATACGATATTTCTTCCAAACAATAACACCGGTCTTACTCGAATCGGATGGTCTTTGCGGGTGATATGCCGGCAATCAAATAAGAGGGTCCTATCAGCATAAGCAGCGTTACGAGAAGTGTTCCGAGATTGATCAATAAAATTGCGGGAATCGAAATATCAATCGGAACTTTCGTCAGATAATAAACTTCCGGATTGAGTTTCACTATTCCGAAATTGCGCTGAATCAGACATAAGCTTATTGCCAGGATGTTTCCGGGAATCAATGCATTCCCGATTAAAAAGGAAGAGAGCCAGAGAAAAACTTTCCGGATACTTGTATTGTTCTGACCCAAGGATTTTAATATGCCGATCATATTGGCTCTTTCGAGAATGATGATTAACAAGCCGGAAATCATGGAGAATCCGGCTACGACAACCATCAATACAAGAATTACCACCACGTTCACGTTTAATACGCTTAACCAATCGAAAATTTCCGGTTTTATTTGTTTAATGGATTGGGTGAAATAGGTATTGTTGAAGCGGTCTTTTTGCGTCAGGAGTTCGAAATACAGCGAGTAGGCTGTTGCATCCAGCTGTTTGTAATTGTTTACGAATAGTTCCAAACCGCTGACCATATCGTCGTCCCATTGGTTTAAACCTTGTATCTGCTTGATATCCGACAATACAAAAATCTTATCGTAATCCGAGAAATAGGTTTGATAAATCCCCTTTATGTGAAATTTACGGGCGCGGGGCGGATCCTGAACAAAATAAGCCGTGAACGAATCGCCTGTTTTCAGATTCAATTTGTCGGCTATAATTTTGGAAATGAGAACGTCCGAAAGCATTGAATCAGCGCGGATTTCCGGAACATCTCCTTCAAACAGGTTCGACCGGAAGAAATCCCAATCGTAATGTTCATCAACACCTTTGAAAACAACGGCTTGAAAATCTTCCTGCATTTTTATGATTCCCGGTTTGGTTGCGAAGCGTTCGACTCGGAGAACATTGTACCGGTTCTGCAAATAATTCATTAAGGTATCGCTGACAGCAATCGGTTTCATTTCGTAGGTATTATTATCCTCAAAATTCCGAATTTGAATATGTGAACCAAATCCGAATACTTTTTCCCGGACTTCTTCTTTGAATCCGATTACTATTGCAACGGAAAGAATCATAACCACTAATCCGATAGCTATACTGATGGTCGCCACTTGAATAGCCGGAGGAGACACATTGCGGTTTTCTCTTCGATCGTTATATATGCGTTTGGCAATAAAATATTCGACAGACATCGTCAAGCATTTGCAAAAACGGTTCGTTCATTTTCCACAACCGGTAAACGATTGTATTCTTCCAATGCTTTTTCGAGAACAATCATTGCTTTACGCAGTTCTTCTTTCCGGAGAACATACGCAATGCGTACTTCGTCTTTACCCAACTCGGGTTTGGTATAAAAACCAGAAGCCGGCGCCATGAAAATCGTTTGTCCTTCGTATTCAAAATCAGACAAACACCAAGCGCAAAATTTATCGGCATCATCGATCGGTAAACGGGCAATCGTATAAAAAGCGCCCATCGGTATCGGTGAATAAACGCCGGGAATTTTATTCAACGAATCGACAACAAAATTACGCCTGTCGAGATATTCATCATAAACCTCTTGCATATATTCCCCCGAAACGTCTAACGAAGCTTCAGCCACAATCTGCCCCAGCAGAGGCGGACTTAAACGCGCTTGACAGAATTTCATCACTGTTTTGCGCAATTCACGGTTACGCGTAATCAACATGCCTTCCCTGATTCCGCATTCGCTGTATCTTTTTGAAACCGAATCGATCAACACTACATTCTCATCAATTCCGACCAAATGGAATGCGCTGATGTAAGGAGAACCCGTATATATAAATTCCCGATATACTTCATCCGAGAATAGATACAAATCATATTTCTTCACCAAATCCCGAATCTTATTCATTTCTTTTCTGGAATAAAGGTAACCGGTGGGATTGTTCGGATTACAAATCAAAATACCCTTTGTTCGTTCATTGATAAGCTTTTCAAACTCTTCTATCGGCGGCAGGGCAAATCCCGTATCAATCGTTGAAACCACCGTTCGTATAACAGCGCCCGCCGAAATTGCAAATGCCATGTAATTAGCATAAGCAGGCTCGGGAACAATAATTTCATCACCGGGATTCAAACAAGCCATTAACGCAAAAAGAACCGCTTCCGACCCGCCGGTGGTGATAATAATATCGTCTGCACTTACATTAATTCTAAATTTGGAATAATAATGAACCAATTTCTCCCGATAACTCAGAAATCCGTTACTGGGACTGTATTCCAATATCTCCAAATCTAATTTTTTGATTGCTTCGATTCCGATTGCCGGAGTGGGAATATCCGGTTGACCGATATTCAGATGATATACTATCAAACCGCGCGCTTTTGCTGAATCCGACAACGGAGCTAATTTCCGTATCGGTGAAGCCGGCATCTCTTTACCTCGTTCTGATATTTTCGGCATGCGATTTTGTTATTATTTATTAAATTAAGCTGCAAAAATACAACAATCCATTGTGATAACAAAATTTATAGTTACTTTCGCAAAAATAAAAATGATTATATGATATTTTCCAAAAAGATACCGTTTTATATTGCTTTGATTTTTTTGTTTCCAAACGCGAATTCGATAAAAATTTATTCCCAAGACCAAAAATTCAGTCCGATAGTTTATCAAGATACGGTTATATTATATTCGCCGGCTCTTCCGATTATTTTTGATGTCAATCACTTGCATTTATCGCGCCCGCTGACGCCGGAGAATCCGTTTACAAAGCCCTTGTTTCCACCTTGGCGTATTTCAGAACACAAACTATTTGAAGACGTTAACCAAAAAAACACAATTCATGAAGAAGCATACGATTATGTAATAAAAAATAATATAAGACAGATAAAATACACCATTGCCGACTTTACCGGAAAAGTGAAACCGGTGGAGAAAATTCAATCAAATGCCTTTCATCTTATATTTAAAGTGGATGATGATTCGGACCTCGAGAAAGTAGCTAAACCGGAACCTATTCATTTCAAACGAAGATATTGGATATACAATGGTAATCATAAAATTCAACTTTCACAGAATTATGTATCGCAAAATTGGTATAAAGGCGGGGTAAAAAATATAAACTTGATTAACAGGCACGATGTGGCATTTAATTACCAAAAAAATAAATTTCAAGTGAATAATCTTGCCGAATGGAGGTTGAATCTCTATACCAATCCGAATGATACAATTCGTCACCGAGGCATCGGGGAAGATTTAATTCGAACTTACAGCGATTTCGGCATTCAAGCTTTTCAAAATTGGTTTTATTCTTCCAATATTGAAATTAAAACTCAATTACTCAAAAACTACGGAGAAAATTCCGAGCAAGCGATTTCTTCCGCTTTTGCTCCGCTTTCTGTTAACATCGGTATATGGGGGATGCGATACCAAATAGAAAAACTGTATCCGCAAGTAAGAGGGAAAAAATTAAACTTCAATGCGGATGTTTCACCTTTATCCATTAGGTACATTGCTGTTTTAGACAAGGATATCGATCCGCAGCGTTTCGGTATCAAGGAAGGAGCCCGGCATCTCACCGATTTCGGGTCAACCGTTAATGCCAAAATCGTGTTTTTCTTTAATAAATACGTCAATTTCAATTCCCGTTTCTATTACTTTACCAATTACAAATCTGTCACCGCAGAATCGGAAAATACCATGAATATGCCCATCAATCGGTATTTTTCCACAAGTCTGTATTTGTTTATCCGATACGACGATAACAGCCCAATAGTAAAAGATCAAACCTTGGGTTATTTCCAAGTCAATGAGTTATTGAGCTTCGGATTCAATTATAACTGGTAAAAACCGTTCAGCCGTATGCCTGTTTTCGCCGAAATTCGGAACAAACAATCGCTGTTGCCGCCGCCACATTCAGCGATTCGGTTGATTCGGTTTCCGGAGGATAATTGGGAATATGCAGTTTTTGCGTAATCCGATTTTCGACGTCTCGACTGATTCCTTTTCCTTCATTTCCCATAACAATCAATCCGTAAGGAGATAACGTTTTCGTATAAATATTTTCTCCTTCCAGAAAAGCGCCGTAAACGGAAATATCTTTTATATCGCTTAACCATTCGGGAAGAGAAACGTAAAACACTTGAACGCGGGCAATTGCACCCATGGTTGCCTGAACTGTTTTGGGATTATATACATCTGCCGTATCGGGCGAACAAATGATTTGGCGGATACCGAACCAATTCGCAATACGAATGATTGTTCCCAAATTGCCCGGATCTTGTATCCCGTCCAAAACCAAACTCAACTCGCTTTTCAACATTTCGTTATCCAAAACAGGCTGCGGTTGGCGAAAGACTGCCAATACGTCCTGCGGCGTTTTTAATAAGCTGACTATCTCTATCTCGTTTTCTTCGGCAAGAATCAGTTCTTTTACCCGGATATCGCCCCGCGAAGCCAACCAGGAAGCTTTAGCTATCAAACATTCGCATTCGAAAAAAGGCAAAATATCCGCTACCAATTTATTCCCTTCCGCCAAAAAACAAGCGGTTTCATTACGGTATTTTTTCTTTTCCAACGAACGAATAAACTTAATTTTGCTCTTATTCAACATTTTTTATCTATTTTTTCCGGCAAAACTAAGAAACTATTTTGTAATACGCTATCTTTGCATATAAATTTATAAGTTAGTTGCGTGAATGAAGTATTTTAACAGGAATTATTGGTTGTTTTTCCCGATTATGTTGAGTTTGTATTCTTGTAGTTCCACCAAATTCATTGCCGACGGAGAATACCTTTTAGATAAAGTCAAAATCGAATCGGACATTCCGAATTATAAAACACTCGAATTGATGCCGTATATACGCCAGCAACCGAACTACAAAATGTTTTTGTTGAACAAGACCATGCTTCAGGTGTATAATCTGGCGGGAAAAGACTCTACCAACCGAATTAACCGTCTTCTGAAAAAAATAGGAGAAAAACCGGTGGTTTTTGATTCTACATTGGTTACCAAAACCAAGGCGGAATTGCAAAAACTTTTTATCAACATGGGCTATATGGATGTAGATGTTTCTTCCGACACAGCGCTTAAAGATAAAAAAGCCCGAGTAATCTATCGAATCAAAGGAAATGAACCTTATCGCATCCGGAAATTTTCCTACTCAATTGACGACGACAGTATTCGTCAACTGCTAAGCCACCCCGAACTGTTGCAAAGCATCCGCAGGGAGCCTGCTTCCGAGCGAGTGTCCTTAATAAAAGAAGGCATGTTGTTCGACAGGAACGTTTTAGACTTAGAACGGGAACGTATCTCCAATTTACTTCGAAACAGAGGATATTATACTTTCAGTAAATACTATATTTCGTATGACGCAACCGACAGCGCCCGTATTGATAATCAAGTAGATGTTACTCTGAAATTAGCTCTTTACCGGGAATTGCAACCGGACGGGAAATACAAAGAAACCGAGTTTCAAAAATACTATTATGACCGGATATTTATTTATTTGGATTATGATCTGCTCAAATTAGGTAACCTTAGCGAATACAACATTTCCGACAGTATTGTCAATAATCGATACACCATTTATTATCAAGGGAAAAAACCGGCAATTCGTCCCGGAACCTTGTTGAGTAATAATTTTCTCTCACCGCAAAGAGCTTATTCTCAATTGCGGGAAGATGCCACCTATTCGTCTTATTCCGCGCTGGATGCTTTGAGCAATATTCATATACTGTATAGAGAATTTCAAAGGGAAGATACCGCTCGTTTGGATGCTTATATTTTAACCACGCCGGCAAAAAAGCAATCGGTAAGTTATTCGATAGAAGGAACAAACACGACCGGTAATCTTGGGGTTGCTTCTTCCGTCAATTACACGCATCGTAATTTATTTCGAGGAGCCGAAACATTCAATTTCAAAGTTCGCGGCGCCTACGAGGCAATTTCCGGTTTTAAAAATCCTTATTTGGAAATCGGCGGAGAAATCTCCGTCCATATTCCCAAATTTGTATTTCCGTTTATAAGCAATTCATTTTCCAGACAAATGAGTACATCGACGGAATTAGCGCTGAGTTATAATCGGCAAGCTCGTCCGGAATATGATCGAACTTTGTTTTCGGGAGGAATCCGGTATGTTTGGCAAACAAGGGAACGGTCAGCGGGCCGACATCAATTTGATTTATTGGACATTGATTATGTTTACATACCCCGTATAGAACCCCAATTTTTGAACAGTTTGCCGATTAACGCCCGATATTTCGGCTATTCCAATCAATTCATAGTCGGATCGGGATATTCTTATTCCCAAACCACATTTGACCCCGGTCATAAACGGCGGAATGCTCATTCCTTGCGGCTTTCTTTCGAATCGGCGGGGAATTTGCTTTACGGAATCAATGCTTTACTAAATGCCAAAAAGAATGAACAAGGTTCATACAAACTATTCGATACTTATTTCGCTCAATTTGTAAAAGGAGATATTGATTATGCGCGAACCATCATTCTCGATCATCAAAATTCCATCGCTTGGCGAATCGGGAGCGGGATCGGTATCCCCTACGGCAATTCGGACATACTTCCTTTTGAAAAACGGTACTATTCCGGCGGAGCCAACAGTGTTCGCGCATGGCAAGTTCGTGAATTGGGTCCCGGAAGTTACAGCAGCGACTCCGCTAATTTTTATTTTCAATCGGGCGACATTAAGTTGAATATGAACATCGAGTATCGTACCCGTTTCTTCTGGAAATTAGAGGCGGCAGCATTCATCGATGCAGGTAACATCTGGACGATAAAAGATTATCCGGGTCAGGAAGGCGGTGTTTTCAAATTCGATTCTTTTTACAAACAAATTGCGATGGGCTACGGATTAGGATTGCGTTTGGATATGGACTTCTTTCTGCTCCGCCTCGATTGCGGATGGAAAGCCTATGATCCGGCTCGAAGAGGCAAAGATAGCTGGGCAATTCTTCATCCGAATTTCACAAATAATTGGGCTTGGCATTTCGCGGTAGGCTATCCTTTTTAGGACACGAAGAAGCAAAGTCGGTCTCTGATTATCAATTAAAAAATGAAAAAAGGAATCGATTATTTGCGTAAGTGGAATAAAAGTATTTACTTTGCAGTCGCAAAAAAAGAAAGGGTTCCTTGGCCGAGTGGCTAGGCGCCGGTCTGCAAAACCGTTGACGGCGGTTCGAATCCGCCAGGAACCTCGTATAATCCTTGTAATTAGCTGAAATTCAGTATATGATTACAGGGATTTTGCTTTTTAGGATTAAAATCGGTTAAAGTTTATCTTTGCATGCTAAAAAAAATATCAAGAATAAATTCCGGATCATATTTGCATAACACAAAAAAATATACTAATTTTGCAGGCTAAATTCTTAAAGGGTAAATCAAGTGAAGGATTGATGTCGTTCCACCCCCGGAAATAACCTGTAAATAAAAAACAGATGTACGTTATCGTAGAAATTCAAGGTCAACAATTCAAAGTTGAAAAAGACAGAAAGCTATTTGTTCATCACCTCGATGGCGAAGAAGGCGCTCAAGTGGAGTTCGAAAAAGTTCTTTTAGCTGATAATGACGGGACGATTACGGTGGGAACACCGGTGATTGAAGGCGCCAAAGTGGTTGCCGAAATTGTCGATCCGTTGGTTAAAGGAGAAAAAGTATTGGTTTTCCACAAAAAAAGGAGAAAAGGACACCGCAAGTTAAACGGTCATCGTCAACAATTTTCTCAAATTTTAATTAAAGACATTCAAATTTAATCCGTAAAATCTCAGAAAATGGCACATAAAAAAGGAGTCGGAAGTTCGAAGAACGGACGCGAATCGCATAGTAAACGATTAGGAGTTAAGATATTTGGCGGTGAAATCTGTAAAGCGGGGAATATTATCATTCGTCAAAGAGGCACTAAACATCATCCGGGCATAAATGTAGGCATTGGGTGCGATCATACTTTGTTTGCGCTTATTGATGGGCGTGTTACATTCAGAAAGAAAAGAGACAATCGCTCGTTTGTCTCTGTTGAACCTTTGGTTGAGGCAGAAATATAAGTATTCGTTATATTGAGATAATCAAAAATTTACGGGGAAAAATAATCGAAGTCATTACCGAAGAAGCCGATAAACTTCAGATGGATGCATATATCGTTGGCGGGTGTGTTCGAGATCATTTTTTGAATCGCCCATCGAAAGATATAGATGTTGTATGCGTAGGAAGCGGAATCCGATTGGCGGAAGCGTTTGCCGAAAGACTCGGGAAGAAAACCACCGTTGCCGTTTTCAAGAATTTCGGAACGGCGCAAGTGAAATACAGAAACAATACCATCGAATTTGTCGGCGCGCGAAAAGAGTCCTATCAACGCAATTCACGCAAACCGATAGTAGAGAACGGAACCCTGGAAGAGGATTTGAGCCGTCGCGATTTCACCATGAATGCAATGGCTATCAGGATCAATAAGGAAGGATTTGGCGATTGGGTCGATCCGTTCAGCGGTTTGGATGATTTGGAACATCTGCTGATACGTACCCCTTTGGACCCCGACATTACGTTTAGCGACGATCCCTTGCGCATGATGCGCGCCATCCGTTTTGCTTCTCAACTGGGTTTTTTTATCGTTCCCGAAACTTTTGAAGCGATCGAGCGAAATAAAGACCGCTTGGAAATTGTATCCAAAGAACGAATTATCGATGAGCTTAATAAGATAATCCTTTCACCTTGTCCTTCGGTCGGGTTTGAGTTGCTGGACCAAACAGGACTGCTGGAGATTATTCTGCCTGAATTGCTTGCATTGAAAGGGGTTGAAAACAAGGAAGGTATCGGACACAAAGACAATTTCAGCCATACCCTCAAAGTAGTCGATAACTTGGCTAAAACCTGCGATGATTTATGGTTGCGCTGGGCGGCATTGCTTCACGATATCGGCAAACCGAAAAGCAAACGCTTCGATCCAAAAGCCGGATGGACTTTCCACACACATGAGTTTATCGGAATGAAAATGCTGAAAGATATTTTTATCCGTCTTAAACTTCCTTTGAACGATAAGCTGAAATACGTCGAAAAATTGGTTTTGTTACACATGCGTCCGATTGTATTGGCTGAAGACGAAGTGACCGATTCGGCTGTTCGACGTTTATTGTTTGAAGCCGGCGATGACATCGACGATTTAATGTTACTATGTGAAGCTGATATAACTTCTAAAAATCCCGAAAAGGTAAGGCAATTCCTGCATAATTTCCGTTTGGTACGCCGTAAATTGAAAGAGATTGAAACAAAAGATCGTATCCGGAATTTTCAACCGCCCATCGACGGATTGCAAATCATGGAACTCTTTCATCTTCCTCCCGGACAGGAAGTCGGAGAACTGAAAGCGGCAATCAAAGATGCTATTCTCGACGGAAAAATCCCCAATGAACGTGAAGCGGCATATAATTACCTGATACAGATTGCAGAAGAAAGAGGGTTGAAAAGATGAAAAAACCGGCTTTACTTATTCTTTTGTGTATAACAACGTTCGCTTTTGCTGTTTATGCAGATCCCTATGCCGGTAAACGGGAAAAATGGCTAACTATCGGCGAGTCGTTAAAACCCGGTTTGTCTCAACGACAAATAGTTCCGTTACGCACGGTTGTTCCGGAAAAGGATGCTTCCGCCTTTCAAGGAATCAGAATGGTGGAGAAAGAGCCGTTAACCGGGACGACGGCAGGTAAAAAATTGGTAGCAGACGACCCTGTTATCTACGATTTCGGTGAACATGTAGTGGGTTATGTTTCATTAAGCATCAATACCGGCGATGGAAAGCAGATCGATGGTCCTGTGCGTTTGGAGTTGGTTTTAGATGAAGTCCCGGCAGGAGTTGTTGTTCCTTACTCATTATACAAAGGTTGGATAAGCAGCGCATGGTTGCAGCGTGAAATCATTACGGTCGATCAGGTTCCTTTTTCCATAGATTTGCCGCGTCGCTATTCATTCCGCTATATTCGAATCAATGTTTTGACCGAATCCACCGGTTTTGACTTGGTGTTGAATAAACTCGAAGCAAAATCAGTAACATCTGCGGGAAAGGATTCAGGCAAGCCAACCGCAATCTCTCCGACGCTAAACAAGGTTGACAGCGTATCGCTCATAACGCTACGCGATTGCATGCAAACTGTACTCGAAGATGGTCCGAAGCGCGACCGCCGGTTATGGATAGGCGATTTGCGTCTCCAATCGCTTGCAAATTATGTATCTTTCAAAAACGCCGATATCGTCAAACGTTGCCTGTACCTTTTGGCATATTGCGCCCGTGAAGACGGATTGCTGACGGCAACCATTTACGAACGCCCCGCCCCGCTGCCGCAACAGGGCAATTGCTGCATTGATTATGCACTTATATACAATGTTATACTACTCGAATATTTACAACAATACGGAGACAAGGAGACTGCCGGCGACTTGTTGCCCGTCGCTCTGAAGCAAACCGAAATAGCGTTGCAATACGTAATCGACGGATTATTTGTAACGGAAGATACCGGTGGTTGGTGGCGTTTCTTCGACTGGTGCGAAGAATTGGATAAAACAGCGGCAATGCAGGGATGTCTGATTTATACGTTTGAAAAAACAGCCGAGTTGGCTCATCAATTAGGAAAAGAAACAGAGGCAAAAAGTTTGCAGAAGCAGGTTGCAATATTCAGAAAAGCGGCAATGAAAGCATACTACGATAAAGAACACAAGGTTTTTAGGTCAAAATCGGGACAGCTTTCTTATGCATCGCAAATTTGGATGATACTGGGAGGAGTGGTCAAAGGCAAAGAGGCAACCGATTTACTGAAACGCATGACGGAAATCCCCGAAATGATTAAGCCGCGTTCGCCCTATCTTTATCATTATTATCTCGAAGCGCTTTATTTATGCGGTGAGAATGAAAAAATAAAAGAGATAATCGAAGATTATTGGGGCGGAATGATACACAAAGGAGCCGACACGTTTTGGGAGGTTTATGATCCGTCAAACGATTATTTGACTCCTTACAAGCGCGGGGGAGATTACGACTATATAGTCAACAGTTACTGCCATGCGTGGAGTTGCACGCCGGTTTACTTTTTGCGAATAATAAAATAGATGATCTTGATGACTTTCACTGATGCTCCGGTCGCAACAAGTCATTCACCGTCTTTACCGGGTTGAATGTTTCGATGGGGACTTCCACGAAAACCGTATTCCAATCCGACATGGAACCGTTCCATAATCCGGGTAATTCCAATGCTTTTAACTCTTTTCCGTTTTTCGACTTCAACGAAATAAATCCGGTGTTTTTGTCGATATGGCGAGTTAAGTCGAATTTTTCTCCTTTGTAATTCCGCAAGGCGCAAACCAGATCAACGGGATTGAAATGCGTGCCGTGTTCATACAGCTGCTTCATTGCCGGCTTTTCCCGATCGATTTGGGAACTTTCGAGTATTTGCAGCGAAATGGTTCCATCGGAATTGACAGCCAAGAAAGGACCGCCTCCCGGTTCGCCCTGATTTCTTACCATTCCGCAAACCCGCAAGGGGCGATTGAGTTTTGACTTGATATAGAGCGCTAATTCAGCATCTTCCAGCATCTTGGTTTCCGGGTTTTTAATATGGAGTTCATTTTGGAGAAAATACACCATTCCCACCAATTCTGCGTGTTTGTATCTTCCCGAATCAATCCGATGCAAGTAGTCGAAAATTTTTTGTTGGTAATGAATCAACACACCGGCAAGCAGTTTTTTATAATGAACCGTTACCGGCTTGAATGCGTCGGGCACCACATTGTCGATGTTTTTGATAAAAACTACGTCGGCGGAAATATCGTTCAAGTTTTCGATTAAAGCGCCATGCCCTCCGGGACGGAACACCAAATTTCCGTCGTCGTCGCGAAAAGGTTGATTTTCCGAATCGACTGCTATGGTATCGGTTGACGGTTTTTGTTCGCTGAAAGCGATACGGTATTTCACTCCCAACCGCTGCTCATATTCCTCTGTCTTTGCTTCAGCCGTTTGACAAAACAATTCGCGATGTTCGGGCGAAACCGTGAAATGAATATTCACTTGCCGGGTTGCATTGCAGGCATACAAAGCGCCTTCGACTAAATGTTCTTCCATCGCGGTGCGCGCTCCTTCGGGATATTGGTGAAACAGGAGCAAGCCTTTGGGCAATTGTCCGTAGTTAAGTCCTTGACCAAACAACAAGTTTCTAAGAATTTGCTTATAACCGCCGGATGTCGTTAACTCCTCGATGGTCTGATTTTCATTTTCTATGCAAACCGTTTGCAGCCGATCGTAAAAAGCAAACCGGCTAATGTTTTCAAAGAAAGTTTTCAGAAACGGAGTTTCAAGCGTTGTTTCATCCGAATCGATGTATTCGAATAAATCTTTGAACATCCGACTGGCAGCTCCGGAAGCGGGGACAAATTTTACGATCGTTTTATCGCCTTTCAAATAATTTGCCCATATATCCAAATAAGCGGAACTGTCATTTTCGGGAATCGCCAGAATTCCTTTTTCGACTGAGGCAGAGGCTTGAATCTTTAAATAGGGAAATCCTTTTTTGAAACAAGCCAACTGTTCCTCTATCCGGTCGCCGCTAATACCTTTTATATCTAATTGCAGATTGTCTGATTCTGTAAACATACGGTTGAGTTTTGAAATTTGTGCAACAAAGATAAGAAAAAATTATCTTAAATCAAATTCCGACGCAACTCATCATTAACCGTAGCCATGACGCCGTCCATCTGAGCCAAGGCAAACATTCGACCGAGAAACGAATAGCCCGGATTGTAGTTTTTGCCTTTGTCGTCGAGCATCAGGCGTCCGTGATCGACCCGCATGGGCAAGCCCGGATTTTTCTTTTCAAAAATGCGAACCAATTCAATCAAATATCCGCGACCTTCCAAATGAGACGCTTCGACAAAATTGCCGTTATCATAAACGTGAGTACTGCGAAGATGAACAAAATGCGTTCGAGAAGCAAATTCTTCCGCCAATTGGGGCAAATTGTTGTGAAGTCCCGAACTGAGCGAGCCGGCGCAAAACGTCAATCCATTGTGCGGATTATCGACAGCCTGTAAAATCCGGTGGATATCGTCCCGCCCGGTGACAATACGCGGCAATCCGAATAATCGGTACGGAGGATCATCGGGGTGAACGCACATATTGATGCCGAATTCATCACAAACCGGCATGATTTGTTCCAGAAAATATTGCATGTTGCGGTGCAATGTTTCTCTGTCAATTCCGTCATACAATGCCAATAATCGCTTGAATATCGCTACCGGGTTTTGGTCTCCCATTTTAAAGTTTCCGTTGATAAATCCTTGAGTTTTCAGGATTATCGAATCAATTAAGAGATCTTTTTCTTTTTCGGTAATTACCTTATCCAATTCGCGGACACGATGTACTTCCTCGTCGGTATAATCATTTTCGGCTCCTTCGCGTTCCAAAATTCGGCAATCGAAATAGGCAAAACGTATTTTGTCGAAAAAGGTGGTGGAGGTACCGTCTTCCAACGAGTGATCCAAGTCTGTACGAACCCAGTCGATAACCGGCATAAAATTGTAGCATACGGTTTTAATTCCCGCTTTACCCAAATTAGCCAAACTGTTTTTGTAGTTTTCGATCAACGCAGCTCGATCTTCGCCGGCATATTTGATTGCCTCGCTCACCGGAAGGCTTTCAACAACCGACCACCGCAATCCGGCGGCTTCGATGTATTGTTTCAAGTCGAGGATTGAATCTGACGACCAAATTTCTCCGGTCGGGATATCATATAATGCAGTAACTATTCCTTCTACTCCGATTTGCCTTAACATCGGGAGGGTAATCGTATCTTTTTTACCAAACCATCGCCAAGTTTTTTCCATATTTTTTACGTAATGTTACTAATATTCACTTTCGGGTGCGCCCAGATAGCTTTTTTTCAAACCGCCGGTGTCCAAAACAATTTTTTGCAAAACAATGCCCGGATTCAATACCCTGAAGCGTAAGACATGCGTTCCTTTCGTAAGTTCATGCTTTGTTGACGATTCTATAATAGCATTTGCTTGCCAAGGTCCCAATTCAGCTCGGTAGTTTCCGTTGAAATTTTCGATTTGCTCTTTTCCACCATCGAAAGAAACCGCATAGCTCAGACCTTTATTTGCATTGAAATTCAAAGTCGGAGAAAGGTAAATTTCTAACGTAAAGGAGCCTTCGTTCTCTAATTGAATGTTGTATTCGAGGTAAACCGGATCTTCGGAAGCGGGTGTAGCAGTTACGGGAAAAGTAGTCATCCCCGAAAGCGTTCTTCCCATATCGGGAATGACCTTCCATTCAATGTTCCATCCGTCTTGCTTTCGAGAATAATGTTCGGCTTCAATGGAGACATATCCGTCTTTTTCAATAAATAACGGCGTGTGAGGAGAAACGGTCAGGTACTTGACTTTCGGCATCAAGCGGGGCGACGTGTCATTCCACAAGACATAACCGATGCGCTTCTGGTCCATCATGTGTGCCCATTTTCCTCCGGTTATTTGCTCGTTGTAATGAATGGTCAGTATAGAATCCCGGTCATAACACTCTTTCACTTTATCTGCCCATTCATTTGCGCGAATATCTTGTTTTTCTGCGTAATATTTGTTTTTTGCAACAGCGTAATACATATCATACAGATTAGAACAGGCGTTGATTGGAAATAATACCAATTGGTCGAAAGCATCTTTGTATTCGGGTTCTATTAAATTATACAAACGCAAGGCATCCAACGCCAAATCGCGATAATCGTATGTTACCCGCTCAAATTCATTGTAATTATCTAAACTGTAGGTAGTATCGTTCAACAATTCGGGTGTAATTCGGCGATTGTATTTTGAATAAAGATTAATCATGCGAGCGGCTTCTTTCGCGTATTTTTCGCCGAATTGCCGGGCGCACCATTGTTCGGTATGCAACTTCAGGTTATCCGGATTGAACCGGTTTGGATTCCACGCCATATCCAAGAAAAAGCTGATGGGATATTCCATCGGTTTCAAATCGCCTACGTTAACCACCCAAATTCTATCGACGCCGTATTGATAGGTCAAGTTCATTTGCTCCCATACACGAGAAATCGGACTGATATTTATCCATTTCGAGTTGCGCGGTCCTCCCACGTAGTCGAAGTGGTAATACATGCCGTATCCGCCTGCTCGCTTCGGGGCGTCGAGATCGGGAAGTTTTCGTATATTTCCCCAATTATCATCACTCAGCAAGAGCGTTATATCATCGGGAACACGCATTCCATTGTCGTAATAATCCTGAACTTCCTTGTACAAAATCCATACTTGCGGCGTGTTTTCCGCTTTTTTTCCGGTTACTTCGGTAATAATACTCCGCTGGTCTTTGATAATTTTCTGCAATAATAAGATATTTTTTTTGTCGTCATTCGCTTTTTTAATCGAATCGTTCATCTTGATCCTAATCGAGTCATTCATCTTGTTGCTCTTCTTTGCCCTAATCGAGTCATTCATCTTGTTGCCGGTCTTGGTGTTAGTCGTGTCGACCATCGCCATGTCGCCGTTGCCGCGCATTCCGACAGTAACAATTGTTTCGAAATTTTTCATTCTTTCCATGCTTCCGGTCCAATATTTACGCAAAGCCTTCGAATTTGAGGCATAACTCCATACAGTATCGGTGTGATTTTGCTTGTAGCGGTTCCATTCGTCATGAGCTCGTCCCATCGGTTCGTGATGCGTGGTTCCAATCACGATTCCGTATTCGTTTGCCAATATTCCGTTTACGGGATCATCATCGTAGAACGCTTGAGGATCCCACATGGCGGGCCATAAAAGATTACCTTTCAGACGTAAGATCAGTTCAAATACTTTTTCATAAAAGTGATGATTGAATCCACCGAAAGTAGCAGCCACCCAGCCCGTTAATGCAGGGGCTTCATCGTTAAGGAAAATACCGCGGTAGCGGACAGCCGGTTCACCGTCGGTGTATTTGCCCGGTTTTACATATAAATTGTCTTTTTTAACCACCGGGACATCAGCCCAGTAATACCATGGAGAAACTCCGATTTGGGACGATAATTCGTAAATCCCGTAAATTGTTCCCCGCTTATCGCTTCCGGCAATAACCAGCGCTTTTTCTATTCCCTTCATCGGATTCAGAACGGTGGTAATCAAATACATTTCATTTTTCCCTATTAATTCGTTGCCCGGTATTAGCTTTTTTTTAATTAAGCTATCAATTACAGCGGATTTACCGACTGTTCCAATGATCAGAATCTGTTTGTCGATTTTACTTATCGGCATCGGCTTGTTGTCGGTTACTTTGCAAAAGTCGTCTTTCAAATCGGTGACCGCACGGAGAACCCCTTTATCTTCATGTCTACTCGTTAGAATATTGACAGGTTTCTTATTAACTACCAAAGGAAAATAAGTCGATTCGAGGGCTTGGGGAAATACAAATTGCTCAACTCCCAAATCTGTTTGTCCACGTGTTGTTTCATAGCTAAACAGAATTAGGACGGCAATGCAGAATGTTGCCTTAATTAATTTTGTCATTAATATTTAAAATGTTTATTAGTTAGAGTGTCAAATTGTTAGGTCAAAAACTTTTTCAAGACCATAAAGTTTCTATTCAGATTACAAAAATATATAAAATATATTATAAAACAAAAAATTGTAATCTATTTTTTACGATATGGAAGATTTATTTTTCATCGGAGTTGGTACAGAGGAAAACTTTTCCCGAATTTCACAAAAAAATTTCACCAAGTAACTGTTGTATTGTTAAATTGTAATTTTTTTTGTACTTTTGTACACGAAAATAATCTATTTTGACCTATTATGCAACTAATAAATTTTGATTTAACAAAAATAAAAAGCGTTCTCTTTGCTGTTGACGGTGTGCTTTCAACAGATTCTCTTCCTATGTATCCCACGGGCGAACTGATGCGGGTGATTAATACGAGAGACGGTTATGCAATGCAATTAGCCGTAAAACAAGGTATTATTCTGGGACTTATTTCCTGCGGCGAGTCGGAGGCTGTTTGGAAACGCTTCAATAGTCTCGGATTTGAATGCATTTATATGAATTCTCGAAATAAGACGGATGATTTTCAAGACTTTCTTCGTAAAACCGGATTACTGTCAGAAGAAGTCTGTTTTGTAGGCAGCGAGTTGCTCGATTATGACATAATGCAAAAAGCCGGTCTATCGGCATGCCCTGCAGATGCCGTTCCCGAAATTAAAGAAATAGCCCGGTATATTTCTCATAGAAACGGCGGAGAAGGAGTTGGGAGAGATATTATAGAGAAAATTTTAAAAGCCCAAGGCAAATGGATGCAAACCAATGCATTTGCATTCGGGTGGTAAAATATTTCAATGCTTTCATGGTAGTAGAGTCGGTTAAGCTCAGACCACATAGGTAGAAGCCGACGTATCTCCTCCCCTACCCGTCCAGTTGGTATGGAAAAACTCGCCGCGCGGCTTGTCGATTCGCTCGTAGGTATGCGCGCCGAAATAATCGCGTTGCGCCTGAAGCAGGTTCGCCGGAAGTCTTTCAGCACGATAGCCGTCAAAATAAGTAAGAGCGGAAGAAAGCGCCGGAACGGGAATGCCATTTAGAATAGCTGTCGAAACGACTTTCCGCCAGCTTTCTTGCGATGTCATCACTTTTTCCTTAAAGAACGGGTCAAGTAACAAATTTGTTAATTCCGGATTCCTGTCAAAGGCTTCCTTGATTTTTCCCAAGAAAACGGAACGGATGATGCATCCGCCTCGCCACATC
>Ga0123354_10001988_pt1 | contig 26217 bp, 19 predicted proteins | sample TergutLab28metaG_2_FD_97872 | JGI IMG/M metagenome (GOLD analysis project Ga0123354, IMG submission 97872) | Labiotermes labralis P4 segment gut microbial communities from Petit-Saut dam, French Guiana - Lab288 P4 | ecosystem: Host-associated > Arthropoda: Insects > Digestive system > Gut ...
CATCAGCTCTCCGACCGGGACGAATATTCCGGTAGCCCCTAAAACGAAGTTAATGATGCTGGCAGCTTTGTTTATTGGAGTCGGGATTCCTGTAAGTTGGCTTTGGGGTAAAGAGAATCTGGATCTCTCTATTCGCGAAGAAAAAGATTTGGAAGATTTATCGGTTCCTTTTCTGGGAGTTATTTCATTGGCCGAACAAAAAGACACCAAAGGCGGCGCATTATTGGTCAGAGAAAAGGGAACGGATATGCTCAATGAAACATTCCGTAAGGTTCGCACCAATCTGGATACTATGTGTGGCATGGATTCAAAAGTCATCATGTTCACATCGCTCGAACCGGGGCCGGGTAAAACGTTCATTGCATTGAACCTGGCCATGACTATGGCGCTTGCGGGCAAAAGAATAGTGTTGCTGGATCTGGACATGCGCTCAGCCGCGCTGAGCAGAATGATTTCGGATCCCACTCAGATGGGAAGGGTTATGAAGCAGGGACTTAAATTCTATTTAGATGAAACTATCCCTGATGAACGTTTCATCATCGAGGAAAATTATTTCTATAATGGTTTTGACGTCATTCCTGTAGGTGATATTCCTCCGAACCCTACGGAGTTGTTGATGACCGACCGTTTCAAAGGATTGATTGCGAGATTGAAAAACAAATATGATTATGTGTTTCTGGATTGCACCCCATTGGACCTGGTCACCGATGCAACGATTGTTGGAAAATATGCCGACCTTACTGCGTTTATTGTTCGCACAGGTTACACCAACCGTCGTAAACTTCGAGAACTGGAAAAAATATACCAAAAGCGACAATTTAAAAAAATGGCCACGATTCTGAATGGAGTAAAACTGGAAATTACCCTGGGTAAAAATTATTCCTATTATAAAGATAAAGAGAAAGAGAAAATCAATGAGTTGCCCAAGCTTCCCAGAGCAACAACATACACGCGCAGTAAAACAAAACTCATAACAGAAGGAAATAGAAATCATCAATACTCTAATTCTAATGCGTTTGATGATGTGAACGGATAAGGATTTCATATAAAAATAAAAAGTAATATTTTCAAATTAAATTTAATAAAACATGAACACAAATTTATTTTTCGGATCGGGCGCAAGACACGACGCCCCAAATCGCAGAGACGCGGCAGGCCGCGCCTCTAAAATGTTCCTATGGCTATTTTTAGCCTTTTGTTTGATTTCGCATTCTGCAAGAGCGCAGGTGAATATCACGTCTGGTCAGAATGCAGCTACAATTGAAGCGAATATCACAAGTGCAATGCCCACAACAGGAACACTTTCTGTTACAGGAACGGGAACGGTGACTGCAGCTGTGAATGTTAATGTACCCTCCGGGGTAACTGTGCTGTGGAGTGCGAATATCTCCGGAAGCACCGCAAGCGCTAATGATGGAGTGTTGAACATCTCCGGCAGCGGTCATTTTGAAGTGAATGGCAACATTACCCAGACCGGCACAGGTTTTGCCATCAGATCCGGTACCACTGGCAATACTACAGTCAGCGGCAACGCAAAATTGAGCGCTGGCGCCTCCAACGATATAGTCAATACGGTTGGAACGACCGGTCATGTCTTCATCAAAGACAATGCAGAATTAATATCCTCCCACAGGGTGGTTAATATAACCGGAACTTCCCAAAATGTTACAGTTGATGGTGGAACGCTGCAAGTGACGTCGGGAGCTCGTCCGGTTATCTATAATCAATCAACCGGTTCTTCGGTGGTAACGATAAATGGAGGCACATTGACGCATGCGGGCGGAAGTTCTGTGATTAATACTACCAATGGCAACGTTGTGGTTACCAACAACAGTAAACTGTCAACCGGGGAGAATTCTGTAATATATACTGCAGGTGCAACCAGCACGGTCACTATTAGCGGCGGCTCGCTGGAAAACACAGGGACTGATGCCATTATTGTAATGGATAATGCGTCTCCCACTGTCGCTGGCGCGAACGTAATAGTGAGCGGGGGCGCGTTAAAGAATACGAGTAACGTTAGCAATGCCAACCTCATCTTAACCAATGGCAGCGTTGACATCAAAGGCGATGCGAAGCTGGAAATCGAAGCCGGCACTGTCATCAGAACGCCCGGAAATGTTGCAATCAGCGGAAATGCCACATTAACATCCAAGACTGGCAGAGTGGTTTATATAACCTCAACTGCCGGCACACTTACAGTCAGCGGCGGCGCTCTGAAAAATACTTCCACTGATGCTAGTGTAATCCAAACGTCGGGCCATGTCGTAATTAGTGGTAATGCCACATTGACATCCACTTACAGAGTTGTTGATTTAACCGGAGGTAATCTTACCATTAACGTAGGCAGTACCAGTACGCTTACGCTGGAAAGCGGTACACGCGAAGTCATACGAAACAACAATAATACGAATATAACAATAGGTGGAGGCATATTATCGAACAAGAGTTCAGGTTTTGCGATTCAAAACGTTGGTACCGGCAGTGTCTCGGTTACAGGCGGAGTAGTGAGAGCCACCGGCGTAGCGATTTCTGCTAATGGTCCAGTTTCAGTCAGCGGCGGACTTGTATTTACATATGGAAAGTTAATCCCGAATGATGTGTTCACCGGCTCGAGCCCGACCATCAACAGTACTACCGGCAAAGTCATTGTGTGGGATTATCCTTCAGGCGCTCCTACCTTTACATATACTGAAGGCACAAGTAATCACCTAATCGCGAATGCGGGCGCTCAAACTTGGGGCTATGATAAGGATGCCGGTTTCGGTATTTCATATAGCAACGGAACAAACACAGGGTTTTTACCGATTGAAGGGGTTAAGGTTCTCCTTACGCCCAAACCAGGGGATTTTGATCCTATTGAGCCAAAATCGTACACAGGCGTACCACAGTCTGTTGTAATACCGCCTTTAGGCGAGTCGGGATGGATGGGAGCCGTCACGGTGAAGTATGGCGGTAGCGAAACGCCGCCCGCTAAAGTCGGGACATACGCTATCACCGTTGATGTCGCTGCCGGTACGGTTTATGCCGCAGCCTCAAACCTGTCGCTTGGCGATTTTAAAATCATACCTGCAGAATTGACTATCACAGGTTTTGCGATTACAAAGCCTTATGATGGCACTACCGCTTTTGAGGGAGAAAATTTTGGCGAACTGAAGTTCGCGGGTCTTCAGAACGGCGAAACCGCAAGCGTAAGCACGACCGGTGTTAAGGCGACTTTTGCTGGAACAACCTCTGGCGAACACGGAATTACGTTTGCCGGCGAGTTCGGCATGACGGGCGGTACGGCTGATCCGGCCAATTATATCATTATTCATCCGACCGATATTACCGGCATCATCACCGGTCCGCCTTCAGTTACCGCTGTTGAAGTTAGTCCTGATGAAGTTGACGTACAAAAAGGCGAAAAACAACCGTTTAAAGCCACCGTTATTGGCGAGAATAAACCTGCACAAACCGTAACATGGAGCGTGGAAGGCGGAGTTGCCGGTACCGCTATCACTGCAGCAGGCGTACTCGCCATTGCAGATGACGAAACGGCGGCAACGCTTACGGTAAAAGCCACCTCAACCGTAGACGATACCAAATTCGGCACGGCAACGGTAACGGTAACCGACGATCCCGTACCTCCTGTCATTATTGTGGAAAAACTGCCCGACGGTAAAGTAGGTACGGCATACAGCTATACCTTTTTCTCTAAAGGCAACACACCCGTATGGTCATTGGATGAGGAAGGCGGCGCTTTGCCCGATGGTTTGACGCTTTCAACCGGAGGCCTTATTTCCGGAACACCAAAAGAAGATGGAACGTTTACCTTTACAGTTATTGCTGAAAATGGTGCGGGAAGCGACAGTCAGGAATTTTCCGTTAAAATAGATGAAGTCGGTATTGAAGCGCCTGTAATTACCACCCCCAGCCTGATCAATGGCAAGGTAGGTGAAGATTACGAAGAAACGCTTGCCTTCACAGGCGACGAACCGATTACATGGAGCGTTTCCACCGGCAATTTACCTGGCGGCTTGCAGCTCAGTTCCGGCGTCATTTCAGGAAAGCCTACGACGGCGGGCACGTATAACTTTACGGTAAAGGCGTCCAACGACGGGGGTTTTCACGAAAAGGCGTTGTCTATCGTCGTAGATAAAGGCGTCGGCGCAACGGTATCCACTCCGGTTTTGTCGAGCAAAACGTCAAACAGCATTACGATTTCTGCCGTAGCGGCGCCGGCCAACGGACAATCGGTAGAATACGTCCGTGCAACCACCGCTACCGTCCCATCAGACGGTTGGCAATCCGGACTCGTCTTTGCAGGTTTGAATGCTAATACCACGTATTACATTTTTGCCCGTGCAATAGGAAACGATGATTATCTGGCGGGCGCTGCCTCGTCTTCGCTATCGGTTACCACCGATAAAGTTACCGGCAGCGGCGAAATACCGCAGGTAAATCCGCTGAAAGCATGGATACGTAACGGATTATTGCATGTGAGCGGATTGACGCCCGGTTTGGTGTGGAAGGTGTACAATATTTCAGGAACACTGGTGTGCCAAGACGTTGCGGAAAGCGAGGAAGCAGATATATCTCTGACGATTCAGGGCATATACATCATCCAATCGGGAAATAACACGCTGAAAGTAGTGTTCAATTAATAAAAATCTGAGTATTAAGAAAAGAGGCATGACTCGTCGTGCCTCCTTTTCTTTTTAGTAATTCAATTAACAAATGTAGTTTTTCAAAATGAATATAGAAATAATTCAACAAGCATTACAATTTTTTGTATCGGACCACACGGTAAATTTTGGCGTTTTGGATATTTTTAATTTCCTGTTTGCATTGTTTACCTGCGCATTATTGTCGTACATACTCGGCAAAATATATGTGAAATATGGCAATAGCCTTTCGAACAGGAAAGCGTTTGCTAAAAACTTTCTGGTTTTAGCCACCACCACCATGTTTGTCATTATGATTGTCAAATCATCGCTCGCGTTATCATTAGGATTAGTCGGGGCATTGTCAATTGTGCGTTTCAGGGCGGCCATTAAGGAACCGGAGGAATTAACCTATCTGTTTTTCAATATTGCCATAGGTTTGGGCTGTGGAGCGAATCAGATTCTCATCACCCTGATGGCTTATGTTTCTATTGTATTTTTCATCATCATCAGTAAAAGCAGTTTTTTCAGGAAGAAAGAAGAAAAAGTCACTACCGGCATGACCTCGTATATCCTTATTGTATGCGAAAACAAATTAGTAGAATTGAGCCAGATCATAGACATTCTTTCAGCCAACTGCAATACGGTAAAACTGAAACGTACCGATGAAGCTCACGGACGCCTGGAATCTTCTTTCTACCTCGATTTCGATGAATGGAATCATTTTGAAAAGATGAGGAACGAATTGATCAAACTGGACGAGAATATGAAGATTACCTTCATGGACACCTCCAAGGATTATTAAACGGGGTTGAGTTAAGGTTCAAAGTTCAAAAACGGTATGTTTAGATACGAACGTAAATATTATCTCGCCGGAGAAGATTACGGTTACGTCAGGACGCTGATCCTGAATCACCCTGCTTCATTTCGTGAAGTATTTTATCCACGGATGATCAATAATATTTATTTTGATACGCCCGGATTTGATTTCTTTTACGATAATGTAAACGGTTTGCAGTTACGGAAGAAAATTCGGATTCGCTGGTATGAAGAAACCTTTGCGCATCAGAAAAAACTGACGCTGGAATATAAACTGAAGGATGGATTGTTGGGCGATAAAATCTCTTATCCGCTTGCCGATATATATACCGGCGAAGGCTTTGAGTTCCGGCAAATGCGAAATGAAATAAAAGTCAATCAATTACCTGTACAGATCGAAAACGAATTACTGACCAGTTATCCCACTTTATTGAACAGATATGTCCGTGAATATTTTATTTCGGATGACGGAAAATGCAGAATAACTTTGGATAAGGATTTATCATTTTTCAGGATACATTCCGGAGAGAATTTTTTTAAAACAAATTATCATCTTTCCGGCGATTTGATTATGGAAATGAAATACGATCCGGTAGATGAACCTATAGCTAATTCTATTTCTCAAAACTTTCCGTTCAGAATCACTAAAAGTTCCAAATATGTGATAGGCATACAAAATTTGTATGCGATTGTCTAAATGAGAGCCATTAAATCAAAACTGATAAAAGACCGTTTATTAAGCGGACTTTTGATTCTGGGTGTTTTGTTTTTGTTGAGCAACGTTTTTTTGCATTTTCATCATGCCAAAAACGTTGAGTTGGAGCCGTATGATGTGACGCTAATTTGCGAATCGGTTCCGGCGCCTGTATTTTCTGTTCCCGAAGGAATATACGGCCAACCGTTTGAACTTGAAATACAGGCTCCTGAAGGTTATGATATTTTTTACACTACCGACGGCTCAATCCCAACGGTTTATTCAAATCGCTACAAAAAACCAATGATGGTTGATCCCCGAAAGAATATAAACAGGAAAATACTTACGATTCCAACATCATTTTTGTGGAGAGCTCCGTATGGCAAACAAAATCACTGTGTCGTGTTTCGTGCAAGATGTTTCAGAAACGGCGCGGGATACGGCAAGGTAGTAAACGTGATTTACAGCACGCCCAAAATCCGACAACATCAGGATTTTCAGATAGTTCACATATTAATGGATGCCGATAGTCTGTTTTCCCCCCAAAGAGGTATTTATATACCGGGAGAAAAATATTACAGTAAGAAAGCGCTGGTAGCTCTCGAAAAATTTCCTGAAAAAGGGTTGAATTATCACCCTGCAAATTATTATCAGCGGGGAAAACGCTGGGCTCGTCCTGCAACGTTTATACTCATGAATGTGTCCGGAGAAACATTTTTTGAACAAAACATAATTCTTAATGTGAGGGGCGTGGTTTCCAGAATATTGCCTGAAAAATCATTGCGAATTACGGCTGATAACCAAAACGATACAGTGATCAGATATTCTTTTTTTAACGAACTGCCGTATTCATCATACAAAAGATTGATATTAAGAAATTCAGGATCTGATATTAGATCAACAATGTTTCGTGACGCTCTGATTCACCGGTTGGCCAACGGAACAAAAGTGGATGTTCAGGCGTATACTCCTTCTGTGGTTTATATCAATGGAAATTACTGGGGTATTCATAATATACACGAAAATCAGGATGAACATTATTTAGCTGCAAAATACGCTTCTTCCCTGCAAGATATTTCGATACTTTATAAAGTTGATTATGTGCCTTTAGCAGTGAAATATGGACAAGAATCATCACTCAAATCATTTGAAGAATTGCTGAATTTTATCCTGGAAAACTCACTGGCAAACCATGAAACATACCATGCCGTATGTGCGCAAATTGATGTGGACAATTTCATTGATTATATGATTTTACAAACTTTTTTCGCCAACTGGGATTGGCCCAACAATAATGTCAAAATTTTTCGCCTTGATCGACAGACAGAATTGATGAGCCAACAAGGTATAGATGCCGGTAAATGGCGCTGGTTTTTTTTCGATCTGGATGGCGGCATGGAATTTGAGCCATCAGTAAATATGTATGAAAGACTTCGGGATGAATTTGATCAGCAAATTGTAACGCAGATTTTCCGGAAATTCATGGAGAACAAAGAATTTAAAGATCAATTCATTACCCGGTATGAATATTTAGTTAAAAATCAGCTCACATCAGAAAAAATGTTGGAGCAAATCAATCTTTTTGAACAAAGGTATCGTCCTGAAATTGAAAGACAAATTTCCCGCTGGCGACTCCTCAAAAGTACTCAATACTGGCAACAGGAAGTTGAGTTTTTGAGAAATTTTGTCAAAGAAAGACCTGAAATTGTGCTGAAACAACTCGAAGCATTGTGAAAATTTGAAAGCCATCAAATCCATTTCCAAAAAGGAAGGCCGTTTACCTTTGTTTTTGCTTGCAATCCTGTTATTGTTGGCGGCAAGCGTTTTTTTTCTGTATTCACGGGACGACCGGTATGTAACATTGGGTCAATCTGATGTTCTGTCGTTTTGTGAAACAATACCTGTTCCTGTTTTTTCAGTTCCGGAAGGAATATATGACTATCCGTTTGATCTTGAAATAACTGCGTCCACGGATTATGATATTTATTTTACAACCGACGGTTCAACGCCAACTACACGATCAAACAAGTATCAAAAACAAATTCATGTTGATCCAAAGATAAACCCGAACAAGGATATTTTATATATTCCAACATCATCAATATGGCATCCGCCTTACGGCAAGCAAAATCACTGTATCGTTGTAAGAGCAAGATGTTTCAGGGCGGGCGAGGGATACGGACCTGTGAAAAACATGGTGTATAGCACATCTGATATTACTCAACATGTTGGTTTCAAAATAATTCACATTTTAATTGAGGCGGATAGCTTATTTTCTCCCCAAAAGGGAATTTATATCATGGGAGAAAAATATTACAGCAAGAAAACAATGGCGAGGGCCAATATGAGGCTCATCAGAAAAAATTGGTTTGATCATTTAGCTAATTATCATGAACGGGGTAATAGATGGACTCGTCCGGCAGAGTTCATTTTGATGGATTCTTCAGGAAAAACATTATACGGGCAAAGTGTCAGGGTACGTCTTCAAGGATCATCAACGCGGGCATATCCTATAAAAGCGTTAAGAGTCATGGCAGACAGTATCAGAGGCGATAGCATCATCCAATATCGTTTTTTTGATGACTTGCCTTACGACAGTTTCAAGTCCATCCTGTTGCGCCCTTCCGGAAACGACCAGAACAGAACTATGTTCAAAGACGCAATGCTCCAACAGATGGTGAAGAGATTGGGGTTGGATATTCAGGAATACGCTCCCGCAGTTGTTTACATCAACGGAAACTATTGGGGTATTCATGACATCAGAGAAAGATTGGACGAAAACTATTTGGCAGTTAAATACGGTTCTGCAATAGAGAAAATCAGTTTTCTTAAATATGTCCGTAAAGAAGGATTTGTATTGAAATATGGCGACATCCAATCTCTTCAATCATTTAAAGAATTGATCCTGTATATACAGGATAATTCAATGGCAGATGAAAAGGCATATCAATATGTTTGTACGCAAATGGATATCGACAATTTCATTGATTACATGATTGTGGAAACTTTTTTTGCAAACGGTGATTGGATTGATAATAACATGAGTGTCTATAAAATAGAAGAACAAACAGAAACGTTAAAACAAAAAAACATTGAGAACGGGAAATGGAGATGGTTTATCTTTGATTTAGACTATTGTTTGACATATTGGGATACTTCGATAAACATGATTGATGATCTTTCATATCTTCTTCCCCGATTGAATAATACAGAAATTCCGGTCATGTTTTTTGGATTACTCGAAAATGCTGAGTTCAAAGAGAAATTTTTGAACCGGTATGAATTTATTATCAGGAATTATTTGACAACTCCATACTTGTTGCAGTATATAGAAGATTTTGAAGAAAGGTATCAATATGAAATGGAAAGACATATTGCACGTTGGCGTTATCCCCTGTTTTTTCAGGAATGGCGGTGGCGAGTTGAAAAAATGAAAACATATATGCGTGAACGCCCCGAACTCGTACTGGAACAAATCAAAGAGTTGTAGGAATTATTGTATCAACGTAAAAATAGAAATTAATGAAATGGAAAATGTAAGAAAAGTAGATATAGTAATCGCTTTATTTAGTGCGGTTAGACTTATACCTCACATTATTTTGTTCAATATTCACTCCCAAAAGAATACGATCAAATATGATATTAACCGTTGGTTAAAAGTTTTACATATAGCAGTAAATACACAATATGGATTTATTCATTTGATGACTTTTTTTCCTGAGTTTAGAAATCTGTATTACTATAGAATCGGATTTTTTTCACAACTCATCAAATGGTTATGTCCAAAAATGAATACTCTGTTTTTACGTGCAGGCGAAATAGGGCCTGGATTATTTATACAACATGGATTTGCGACGAGTGTTGGAGCAAAGTCGATAGGGAAAGACTGCTGGATTAATCAACAGGTAACCATCGGTTTTGCAAATGATACGGACGCTCCGACATTAGGAGATAATGTGATAATTAATGCAGGAGCTATAGTTTTAGGGGATGTACACATGGGTAATAATTCACGTGCCGGCGCGAATGCCGTCGTATTAAAAAATGTGCCGGAAAATTGTACTGTTGTAGGGGTTCCTGCATATATATGCAGGAGAAACGGAATAAAAGTAAATGAAAAATTATAACTGTCATGAAAAAGCTAAAACCTCACCAATTATTTAGCACCCATTTATTTGAAACTGATGGTCATCCTTTTGATGTTTCAGGTTGGAAGTTGATAAAAAGCATCCATGCAGATGCGTCTTTTATAAAAAGAAATGCTGTTCAAATTGTTGCCGATCCTTTTCTATTTGTCCATAATGATTGTTTATTCGTATTTTATGAGAATTTAATTTCGGTAAACAATGGAACCATAGAAATGACACAAACGAAAGACATGATCAATTGGAGTAAGCCAATTACAGTGCTGAAGTGTAATACGCATTTATCCTATCCGTTCATTTTTAGAGATGCCGGTAATATTTTTATGATACCTGAAACATATCAGGGGAAAAATGTCCAACTATTCAAAGCCAATCCGGATTTAACAGAGTGGAGCTTTGAAAAAGAAATACTGAATGGAGATGAATATGTTGATTCTTCAATATTTTTACATGACCATGTTTATTATTTATTTACTACTGTAATTCGGGAAAACTACGACTATGAGTTGCAGTTGTATTTTTCCAATGATTTGTACGGCGAATTTGTAAAACACCCTAAATCTCCCATTGCTATAGGGCATTCTGTAGGTCGTAGCGGCGGGGCAATTTTTAAGGTTGAAAATAAAATTTTCAGGCCGGCTCAAATTTGTGAAAAATACTATGGAGAATCCCTTTCCATATATAGAATAAAAGTTCTGACAACAAATGATTATCAGGAAGAGATTGAGATTGACAGGTTCTTATCAAAACCAATGATACCTGCAGGGCATCATTTCCATTTTGCAAAGTTCAACAACAAATTAATTATTGCAATTGACGAAGTAGGTTTTACCTTTAATTTTTGGGTATTTTGGTATACTATGCTTAAAAGAATGAATTGTAAATAATGAGACATTTATTTTTTCTTATTGCAGTACTGTGTGTCGTATTTCTACGTAGCACGGCGCCTTCATTGGGTCTTGAAAAGGTCACGACCGTGGTTTTTCTGCCCATGTTTTTTTATTTTGCATTCAATTCCGGTTTCATAAATCGTTTGTTTACCCAAAAATTACGATATGACAAAGTCCCTAAATATATACTTATACTTGCGGTCATCATTATTATTTTCAAATGGACCATCGAACAGGATTATTTAAAAATGGCGCTTGAATTTTTGATCATTCCCATGCTTATTTCTATTTGTTTTGAAAGTTTAGATAGGAAAGAATTAACTATACTTTTTCGAGTAGTCATTATTTTTTATATAACCGAATGTGGCTTGTCAATAGTAGAATGGATATTAAACCGTAATTTTTTTGTGGATTCCGAATATACTGATAAATGGTTGAAATGGGGATTCTTCAGGAGTACGGCTCTTTTAGGACATCCTCTGGCAAATGCACAGGTTGTGGCTTTTTTTATGACATTTATTGCAATTTACGACTTTAAAAAAATGAAGTATATACAGATTATTTTGTTTTTTTTAGGATATGTGTCATTATTTTGCTTCAACGCCCGTGGAGCCACTTTGGTGGTAACCATACTCATAGTTCCGTATTTTATATGGAAACTCATCAAATCCACTAAAAAATTTATGAAATTGATAATCATTCTTGGAGTTTTATGTATGTCTTTGGGACTTTTATATATGGTCACGCAAACGTCTCTGGGCGGACGACTGATGAATAAGGAACTCATGGACTCAAGCGCCCAAACGAGATTGGAAGTTTTTAAATTTTATAATTACTATAAAAATAATAATGATTTTTTGTGGGGAAACCCTGATAATTATGAATACATGATGGGAAGATTAGAAGCTGGCGGGGTTGAAAATGGAGTTATTGCAATGTTACTGGATTATGGTATTATTTTTACGATACCATTATTGATATTGCTTTTCAGGTTTCAATATCTCAAACTATCTGTATACTCAAGATCAGATAAATGGTTATTGCTTGCAAGAGCTGATAAATGGTTATTACTTGCAGTTTTTTTTATCATTGGCTGTATGAATCCAATTTTAGCGCGACCTATTCAGTGGGTTCTGTGGGTTTTTGCTTATTATGCTTTCCGGCCTGAATTGTTGGGTGTCACGGTTACCCCTGATATCGTCAACGTAAAAGTAGGCGGTAATAAAATGTTTTCCGCCACCGTTGACGGCACGTATCATCCTATACAAACCGTAACCTGGATAGTGGAAGGAGCTGCCGGCAGTACCATTATCAATGAAAAAAGCGAACTCACCGTTGCAACTGCTGAAACTGCAAAAACGAATTCAACCGCAGAGCTCAACGTTGCAACTAACGAAACTGCGAAAACGCTCACGGTAAGAGCTACCTCAACCGCAGACAATACTTTGTCGGGCACGGCTACGGTAGCGGTGACCCATCCTCCCAGCAACATTACGACTAAACTGCCCAAAGGCACGGTAGGAACGCCTTACAATGAAACGCTTACCGCCTATAGCAGCGTCCCCGATATCACATGGGCATTAGGCGGGGATAACGATCATTTACCAGACGGTTTGAGACTTTCAGCAGAAGGCACTATTTTCGGAATGCCTACAACTGCAGGAACGTTCACCTTTACGGTTAAAGCTACCAATGTAGCGGGTTCCAACACTCAGAAATTGTCCATTGAGATAGTTACTGATATTCTACTCAACGGCACGGTAGAAACGCCATACGAAGAAATTCCTCACGCCGATGGCGCCTGGACATTAGTCATTAAATAAATGATAAATTTTGAAATCTAAATTCTGTAATGACATAATAATATAGTATGGGTCTGATTTACAAGGCAAAAAGTAAAATATTTGAATTTCATCGCTCATTTCATTTTCCTTACGGTATAATACTGATGCTTCACCGCGTGATTGATGAAAGAAGTTTGCTGGAAAATAACCGCATGTTGGAGATTACGCCTGCTTTTCTGGAGCAGACGATTTTGAAATACAAATCTGCCGGATATAGTTTTTTTTCCATAGACGAGGTTCAGCGACAGGTTGAGAGCCGGAAACGCACCAGAAATAAATTTGTGTGTTTTACGTTCGACGACGGCTATGTTGATAATTTTGAACTGGCCTATCCGGTGTTTCAAAAACATCAGTGTCCGTTTGCGATATATATAACAACCGATTTTCCTGACAGGAAAGCCCTGTTCTGGTGGTATCATCTGCAGGACGTTCTGTTGAAAAATGAGAAAGTGAAGCTGAATGGCGTGGAATATGATTGTTCCGATTTGAACAAGAAAAACCATGCGTTCGTGGAAATCAGAATGAATTTTGTCCCGAATTTTGACATAGCCCTTAAATCATTGGAACAACTCTTTCAGGAAAATGATTGTTCTGCACGGCCTGAAATAAATACGCTTTCGATGAGTTGGGATCAGATTTCCGATTTAGCCGCAGATCCGCTCTGCACTATTGGCGCACACACGGTTTCGCACCCAGCGCTTACTATGCTGAGTGATGAAGAAATAAGGAAAGAAATGTCGGATGGAAAGAAAAAAATTGAGGATAGAATTAATAAGCCGGTAAAACATTTTGCATATCCTTACGGAAAATGGGACAACAGAGTTGCGTGCCTGGCTATGGAACAATATAGCACGGCAGTAACGACTTTGGAAGATTTTGTTCGAAAAGGGGATGCTTTAGACAGGTTAAACAGGTGTGAACTGCTTGAAAATTAAAGAAATATCAAAATAATGGACAAACGTATTGCAAAAAATACGCTATATCTCTATCTTCGAATGATGTTTTCGATGGTAGTAGGTTTTTATACTTCCCGCGTCGTATTAGCCACATTGGGGATTGAAAATTATGGAATTTATACCGTAGTTAGCGGCGTGATAGGTATGTTTGCTTTTTTAAACGCATCTATGGGCACTGCTGCCTCTCGATTCCTGACTTTTGCATTGGGCAAAGGCGACAAAGAAGAGTTTAAAAAAACATTTTCGGCAGCCCTTACCATTCATGTTTTAATAGCATTATTTATTTTAGTATTGGCCGAAACCGCAGGTTTGTGGTTTCTGGAAAATAAACTGGTAATTGCTCCGGAGAGAATGAATGCGGCTCGTGTTGTTTATCAATTAACCGTTTTCAGCACGATGGCGGCGATCCTGCAAGTGCCTTACCATGCAACCATCATTGCGCAAGAACGGATGCACATTTTTGCTTTCATTGAGATAGCGAATACTTGTTTGAAATTGGGAATTGCTTATTTATTAATCATTGGTAATATTGATAAATTGATTTTGTATGCTGTGCTGTTGTTTGTTGTTGCCTGTCTTATTGCAGGCGCTTACAGACTATACTGTATCAAACAGTTTGAAGAGTGCAGATATCAATGTGAATGGAATAAAAAGGTGATATATCCTATGTTGACTTTTTCGGGATGGGATCTTATTGGTAATGGAGCATATATTGGAGCGAACCAAGGCGTCAATGTTATTTTAAACCTGTTTTTTGGGACTTTGGTAAATGCTGCTCACGGAGTTGCATCCAATGTAAACAATGCGACCATCTCTTTTGTGCGTAATTTTCAAATGGCAGTAAATCCTCAAATAGTAAAACTTTATGCCGCTGAAAAGATAAATGAGTTACACAGTTTGTTATTCGAAAATGCCAAATTTTCCTTTTCATTAATCTGGTTATTACTGCTTCCTGTATCCTTAAATCTGGAACCACTTCTTCAAATCTGGCTGGTCGAGGTACCGGATTATTCCGCATTGTTTTGTCGTCTGGTTTTGACACAATCTATCATAGCCTGTCTGCAAAGACCTTTTGTCATGGCCATCCATGCTACGGGAAGAATGAAAGTTTTTCAACTGACCGCCGGAAGCGTATTATTATCCGTATTGCCAATCTCCTATTTTTTCCTGAAAGCAGGAGGGGCGCCACATATACCTTTTCTGGTTTATATTGGCGCATCTGCAGTGGAATTATTGGTTGAACTCTATTTGCTGAAAAGATGGATCAATTTATCGCTCACTAAATTATTCAAAACAGTGTTTATCCCTATATTACTGGTTGTTGTCTGTACTTTACCTGCTTCGGCGCTTATAAGTTATTATTTTCATTTCCTGTTAGGGATCGCGTTTTCGGGATCATCAGTTTGTATTTCCGTCTATTATATAATTCTTGATAAAGAAACAAGGGCAAAAGTAATAGCTCAGGTAAAGAGTATATTTAATCGACAATTAAAAAATGATGATGAATAATCGAAAGAGACTTATCAGTGTTGTTATTCCTACCTTTAATCGGGAGGATTTAATCAAAGACGCTATAAATACTGTACTTGAGCAAGTTTATCAAAATTTTGAAATCATAATTATTGATGACGGATCAACGGATAATACTTCTGAAGTTGTTAAAAGTTTTGACGATGCAAGAATAAAATATATCTATCAGGAAAATGCAGGCATCTCTAAAGCAAGAAATAAGGGAATTGAAGATGCAAGCGGTGAATATATTGCTTTTTTGGATTCTGATGATTTATGGCATCCTGAAAAATTAGAAAAGCAAGTGTCGGTTTTGGATAAAGACCCTGATGTGGATTTGTTGTCAAACAACAGTCAATATATGACATTTCAAAATGATATTATAGAAATTAAAAAAAATTATGTCAAAAGCCAAAAAGAAAACATTTCGCTGATATTGTTAGACCCTGATAAGGTTTTCACAGGTACGCCTACTTTATTAGTAAGGAAAACTATTTTTGAAAAAGTCGGTTTATTTGATGAAACAGTAACATTCTGTGAAGATTGGGATTTATTTTTCAGGATTGCTCTTGTCGGTAAAATCTGTCATATTCCTGAAATATTAACTTATGTTCGAAACCACAAAGGAAATATAACCAATATCTCTCATGTAGGCAAATTCAAGAATGGATATCTAAGATTTTTAGAAAAAGCTTTCAGTAATGAATTACTGCCCCTTGAAATGCTGCAAATTAAAAAGCAAGTATATTCTAATACATGGTGGTCTATTGCGTATTGGGCTTTGTATAAATCACAAGATTATACTGTTGCACGTGAGAGTCTTTGGAAAAGTTTAAAAAAATCTCCTCGTAAAATTTTTAACATAGGATTTTTAATCGCTTTATTTTTATCCTATTCTCCTGTGATATTTTTGGAAAAATATAAAAAAATAAAAAAAATATAAAAAATTAGAAATCAAAAACATGAATGTAATGCATTTTATATCTTCATTCGAACAGGGTGGCGCAGAAAAACTGCTCCTGTATTTTGCAAAGGCATGCAGTGAAGATATTACTGTTGTGATTATGAGCAATCTGGTGGATGAAAACCTCAAACAGGAGCTTTTAAAAACAGGCCACAAAGCATATTTTTTGGATAAAAAGAAAGGCCAAAAGCATCCCAGATATTTGTTCCGATTGTGGAAAGTGATCAAAGATAATAATATTGATATCATTCATGCGCATGATTTTGGCAGCATGATGTGGCCAATATTGTGTAAAATTCTAAAACCCAAGTTGAAACTCATTTATACAATTCATAGTTCACCTGATGTTAAAAATTGGAACAAGATAACACTTTTGATTAATAGATATTTTATTGATATGAACATAGCAATATCAGAAGATATTTTAAATGACTGTGTAAAAAATAAATTGAAAGCAAAAAAAATATATAACGGAATTGATATAAAAAGTTGGAAACTGAGCCAGGGCGATACACGCATTTTCAGAATTATCAACGTTGCGAGAATTACTCATCAAATAAAAGGGCAGGATATTTTAATTAAAGCTTTAAAAGATTGTAAAGACAAAGGTATAAAATTTGTCTGCGATCTTGTTGGCGAGGTAAATGATGTAAAATCTTGTAAATACCTAAAAACTTTAACTAAAGATTCAGATCTTTCGGATGAAATAAATTTTTTGGAAAACAGAGAGGATGTTCCTGATTTGTTAGCCCAATCAGATTTATTTATATTGCCGTCGCGGATAGAAGGTTTACCTCTCTCCCTGTTAGAAGCGATGGCATCCAGACTTCCGGTTATTGCAAGCAACATATCGGGTTCTGCAGAATTAGTTGAACATGGAAAAAACGGATTGTTGTTTGAAAGCGAGAATCATTCTGATTTGGCTGAAAAGATATTGTTCTTATACAATAACAGAGAAGAAATGAAGCGCCTTGCAGAAAACGCGGTTGAATCCGCTCAGAGGTTTGATATTTCGGTTATGGTCGAAAATTATTGGGGCCTATACAAAAATTTAATAAAATAATCCGGAAAATATGAAAATCCTATTTGCCAATAAATACTACTATCGACGTGGCGGAGCAGAAGTTTATATGATTAACCTCGAAGAATTGCTTCAAGGTAAAGGTCATCATGTTGCGACTTTTGCCATGCAACACTCACAAAATATTGTATCTCCTTATTCCATCTATTTTCCTAAAGAGGTAGAATTTGGCAGTATCAATCCAAGACAATTCTTTTTGCTTTTATCACGTCCCTTTGGCACTCGTGAAGTTAAGCGAAAATTCAATGCTTTGCTGGATAAATTTCAACCGGATATTGTTCACATGAACAATATTTACAGTCAGCTTTCACCGATAATTGCTCAAATTGCATACGAAAGAGGGATTAAAACTGTTTGGACAGTACATGATGTTAAAATGCTTTGTCCCCGTTACGATTGTTTGCGAAATGGCAAGCAAATCTGTGAACTTTGTTTCACGGACAAGAAACATGTTTTGAAATACCGGTGTATGAAAAATTCTTTACCTGCAAGTATTATAGCCTATTTTGAAGCTCAAAAATGGACAAGAGAGAAGTTGGAAAAATATACAGATGTTTTTATTTGCCCCAGCCAATTTTTGGCAGATAAAATGATTCAGGGAGGATTTGATAAAAATAAAATTGTAATTTTGTGTAATTTTATTGATGTTGGAAAAACGCAAAAAGAAAATTACGTAAAAGAAAATTACTATTGCTACATTGGTCGATTGGCGCTGACAAAGGGTATAAAAACTTTGGTTGAGGCGGCGAAACAATTACCATTTCAATTAAAAGTTATTGGTGATGGTCCGTTGTCGGAGGAACTGAGAAAATCAACAAAAAACGATCATATTGAATTTTTAGGACATAAAAATTGGGATGAATTAAAAAATATAGTCGGCAAAGCTCGTTTTTCAGTCATTCCATCAGAATGTTACGAAAATAATCCGCTGAGTGTTATAGAATCAAAATGTTTGGGTACGCCGGTTCTGGGTACAAACATTGGCGGTATTCCGGAACTCATCGGAACCGGAACAACAGGAATGTTGTTTGAGTCGCGCAATATTGAGGATTTGAAAGAAAAAATAAAGCAAATGTATTCAGCAAATTTCAATTATGAGCAGATCGCCCAAACATCGCAAAATCAATATTCCGCAGAAAAGTATTATCAGGAATTAATAAAAGCTTATCTGCGAAAATCTGTGTAATCTGTGGACAAAAACACATTTAAATGAAAAAAATTGTAATAACAGGCATACGAGGTATTCCCAATATTTTGGGCGGTGTAGAGACGCATTGCGAGGAGCTGTTTCCGCGAGTTGCAGCCAGTGGTTTTGATGTAACGATAATCCGTCGCAAATCATACGTTAAAGACGCATTGAAAGAATACAAAGGCGTAAAATTTACTGATATCTCCACACCCCATAAAAAATCTTTCGAAACGATTATACATACACTCAAAGGGGTTTGGGTTGCAAAATTCCGCTGCCATGCTGATATTCTGCACATACAAGGCATTGGCCCCGCTTTGGTTACGCCTTTTGCTAAATTGTTGGGATTGAAAGTCGTTTTGACAATTCACAGTCACAATTATGACCATGAGAAATGGAGTAATGCTGCTAAATTTATGCTGAAAATCGGCGAAAAAATGGGTTGTCATTTTGCTAACGAAGTGATTGTGATTTCGGAAATTATCAAAAACAATATAATAAAATTATACAATAGGAAAGATGTCCATTTGATTTATAACGGTGTACCTAAACCTAATTTTATTCAAACTACACATTATTTAGACAAATTGGGCGTGGAATCTCAAAAATATATCTTTGCCATGGGGCGATTTGTTCCCGAAAAAAATTTTCACCAATTAATCAAAGCATTTTCATCGTTGGTCAGTCGAAATGGGTATAAATTGGTGTTGGCAGGAGATGCTGATTTTAATGATGAATATTCACGGAAATTAAAAAAAATGGCTCATGAAAATGAGGTTATTCTTACAGGATTCATTAAAGGGGAAAAGCTGCATGAATTGTTAACTCATGCATCTGCTTTCGTTCTTCCGTCTTCGCATGAAGGATTGCCTATCTCTCTCCTGGAAGCTATGAGTTATGATTTGCCGGCGATTGTGAGCGACATTCCTGCCAATCTGGCAATTGGAATCCATCAGGATTCTTATTTTCCGGAAGGAAATGAAGAAAAACTTGTGGAAAAGTTAGAAAAAATAATTGCCGAAAAACCTATAAGACGCAAGTATCCATTGGAGAATTATCATTGGGATAATATAACAAAACAAACTGTCAAAGTATACGAAAAAATTTAATTTTTGTATCCAAATGAATGAATTTTATTTGCCAAAAGATTTCAACAAATCGCCCAAGTATGATGCTCATATCCATTATAGTACATTTGACGATCTGTTTGTGCGAAAAGCGGCAAAAGCCAATATTCGTCTTATTTCCATCAATACAAATTTTAACTTTTCGATAGACAGGCAATTTGAAATCTGTCAATTCATTCATCAACGCCATCCTCAAACATTCAATTTTCTCTGTACTTTTGACGCAACAACATTTACCTCCAAAACATTCGCGGAAGATTCTGTCGGGCAGATTAAAAAATGTATGGCGGCAGGTGCAAGAGGCGTCAAGATATGGAAAAATATAGGGATGATTTTAAAAAATAAAGAAGGACAATATATCATGGCTGATGATCATGTATTTGACCCGATATTCGCATTCCTCGAAAAAGAAAAAATACCGCTGTTGGCTCATTTGGGCGAACCTCGTAATTGCTGGTTGCCTCTTGAATGTATGACAATTAATACTGATCGGCAATATTTCAGTAAAAATCCAAACTTTCACATGTGTCTCCATCCTGAAGTACCATCATACGAGCAGCAAATCATGGCGCGGGATCGCATATTGGAACGTTATCCCGGATTGATATTCATTGGCGCTCATTTGGGCAGTATGGAATGGAATTTGGAGGAAGTGGCGAAACGTTTTGACAGGTTTCCCAATTTTTATGTAGATATCGCAGGGCGTTTTGCTCATATCTTTGAACAAACGCTTCGAAACAGAAGTTACGTAATTGATTTTTTTCAAACGTATCAGAAAAGAATCGTGTATGGTGGTTTGGACATCAATTTATCCCCAAATAGCAGATGGATAAATTTCTGCTGTAAATATTTTCCTCATGTCTTCATGAATTTGTTGTTTAGATATTCATACAGGGCAATCAAAAAACACTGGCTGTTTTTTGCCACCGATAAAGTTTTCAATACGAAAAAAATGAATGATAAAGATGAATCAATACAGCAAATCGAAGGGCTAAAATTATCAAAAAATATTGTGGGTCGTATTTTTTACGAAAATGCACATCATGTTTATTTTAACCCAATTATAAGACAATAGCATGAAAAAATTAAGTAATTCAAATGGTAATTTTGAATATGAATTGTTGGATCAAAAACAACCGGTTGTTGATTTACGAGACCAGTTAGCCGGTTTGTACTCGTCTCCTTTTGCAGATATTTTATGGTGGGAATTACGTGACTTATCATTGATCAATAATGGATATTATAAACTTTTTTACTATGAGCAGAGTGTATTAAAACATATCATACTGTTCAAATACTCTGCCGAGTTGCCCGGAAAAATCATTGTTTTAACCCATACGTTTAAAATTTCCTCAGAGAATATTGAAAATATTAGTTGCATTTTGTTTTACGAATTTGACAAGTTACAGCAAATCATTTTTGAGAATATATTTGAACCTAAGCCAAAAAAATTGCCTAAAATGGTATTTGAGAGGGGTTTAAATGATATTGTCATTTTCCTGCCGGATACTTTGGATACTTATATGAAATCCTTAGGAATGAGTACCCGTAAAAAAATTAGATTAATACAAAATCGTATTGCAAAAGATTTTCCCGATTTTAAAGTTCATTACAATGAAAACGGCGATATTTTATTTAAACAAATTGAAAGATTAATATCCTTGAATAAAGATAGGATGATAGTTACAGGAAAAAAATCATTCCTCACTGATACAGATTGTAAATTATTGTATCAATATGCTTCGACATCCGGCTTTGGTCTCTTATGCCTATGTACAATCGATGATAAAATTATTGGCGGTACGATTAATTATGTCATCGGAGAACATGCATATATGCATGTCATTTCGCACGATAACTCATACAATAAATATTCTATTGGACAAATAGCCTTGTTCAATGCCACAAAATACCTGATAGAAGAAAAAAATATAAAATACTATCATCTGATGAGTGGGTCACAAGACTATAAATTTCGACATGGAGGTATCTATCATGATCGTTATATCTTTTGGGTTTTCAGAAATAATGGCGTTCATTATTTTTGGAGAAAGACCATGAGCTCTTTCAAAGAAAATGGAAGAAAATATAAGGCAAGATTAAGAACCAACAAGATAATTAATAGTTTTTTCATCAAATTGGAAAAAATAAAAATGAAAATACAGGGCGTTTGATAATTGTTATATATGAAATTTTCCTTCGGGGTTCTCATTGTTGTCGCTTTATTACCTATAACGTATTTATTTTAACAAATGAAAAAATCAATTAATTTTAATGGCGATTTTGAGTATGAATTACTGGATAAAAATCAACCGGTTGTTGATTTACGAAACCAATTAGCCAGTTTATACTCGTCTCCCTATGCAGATATTCTATGGTGGGAATTACGTGACCCTTCATTGATTGATCATGGATATTATAAACTGTTTTACTATGAGCAGAGCGTATTAAAACACATTATTCTGTTCAAATATTCTGCCAAAGCGCCAAAAAGAATTCTTGTAATTAATAAATGTTTTCATATTCTCGTAAAGGATATTGATCAAATTGGTCGTATTTTATTCTACGAATTTGAAAAGTTGCAACAAATTATTTTTGAAAGATTATATGTACCCAATCCGGAACAATTGCCTAAAATAATTGTAGAGATGGATTGGAATGATATGATCATTTCACTGCCGGATTCAATGGATACTTATATGAAATCTCTGGGAAAGAAAACCCGCCATCATATTAACCAAATGAAGAATCATATTGTAAGAGATTTTCCTGATATTAAAGTTCATTACTTTGAAAAAAGCGATATTCTACTAGACCAAATTGAAAAAATAATATCATTAAACAAGGACAGAATGAAAGCAACAGGACATACATCCTACCTGACTGATACAGATTGCAAATTGTTGCATCAATATGCCTCTACATCCGGTTTTGGTTTCTTATGCCTATGTGAAATTGATAATAAAATTATAGGCGGTACAATTAATAGTATTATCGGAGAATCTGCATACGCCCATGTCAACGCGCACGACAACTGTTATAATAAATATTCTGCCGGTCAAATAAATTTTATTGATACAATTAAATATTTAATAGAAGAAAAAAATATCAAATATTTACATCTGTTTAATGGAAGACAAGCGTATAAATCTCATCTTGGCGCCATCAGTTATGATCGTTATACCCTTCGGATTTTCAGAAATAAAGATTATTATTATTTTTTAGTAAAAATCAAGGATGGTTTAAAAAACAATTACAGTAAATTGAAGCAGAAATTTGAAGATCATGATTATTATAAGAGGTTTAAAAACAATAAGATGATACACGGGTTTTATATCAAATTGCAAAAAATAAAAATAAAAATACTCAATTGAGAAGATGGAAGTCCCTGCGGAATATTCCGCTGACACAACACTATTACAGGTTGTTTATTTTTGTGCCCTAAGTATTTATTTCTATGAAAAAATCAATTAGTTTTAATGGCGATTTTGAGTATGAATTGTTGGAGAAAAATCAACCAGTGGTTGATTTACGGGAACAATTAGCCCTTTTGTACTCGTCTCCCTTTACGGATATTTTATTGTGGGAATTGTATGATCCGTTATTGACGAATGAAGGATATTGTAAATTGTTTTATTACGAACAGAGCGTATTGAAACATATCATACTACTCAAATATTCTGACAAAGCGCCCAAAAAAATCTTTGTACTAAACAAGGAGTTTAAAATTTCCTTAGAAGATATTGAAAATATTTGTCACATTTTGTTCTGCGAATTTGATAAGGTGCAACAAGTCGTTTTTGAACATATATTTGACCCCGACTCAAAGCAAACGCCTAAAATGATTTTTCAGAAGACCTCAAATGATGTGATTATTTTAGACCTACCTGAATCCATGGATGCTTATATGAAATCTCTGGGAACGAGTACCCGAAAAAAAATTAAATTAATGATGAATCGTATTGAAAGAGATTTTCCTGATTTGGAAGTTCGTCATATTGAAAAAAGCGACATTCTATATGAACATATCCATCAAATAGTATCATTGAACAGGAACAGAATGAAGTCCAAGGGGGTATTTTCTGATCTCAATGATACGGAAAGTAATGTGCTGCATCAATATGCTTCTACATCCGGTTTTGGTTTCTTGTGCCTGTGTACGATTAATGGCAAACTCATAGGCAGTACCATTAATACTGTTATCGAGCAACATGCTTATATGCACGTCATTGCGCACGACGACTCATATAGCAAATATGCTGTTGGGCAAATAGCCCTGGTACATGCCACCAAATATTTGATTGAAGAAAAAAATATCAAATTTTATCATCTGTTATGTGGGACACATGAGTATAAATTCCGTCACGGGGGTATCAACCATGATCTTTATACCGTTCGGATTTTCAGAAATGATGGCATCTATTATTTCTGTACAAAAATCATGATTGCCTTATGGAAGATATTAAAAAACAATAAGATTACTTATAATTTTTATAGCAATTTGAAAAAAATAATAATGAAAATAAAATTAAAAATGTGGAGGAGTGATTCAAATGAAAAGATTTAATTTTAATTTATTTAGTGTGCTTCGTTGCTGTAAGCATTCCATTGTTTTTAATATGCAAATATAACAAAACGATATGAGTATACCATACAAAACAATCAAAAGATATGTAAAAATGAAAAAAAATATTTTATTTATCAGTACGACACTCTTTATCGTATTCGTCTGTATAACAATTACTTGTAATTCATCAACGTCAATTGTGCCTGCTCCCAAACTTGTATCTGTCAGCATAGTAGACAAGGACTATATCATGCTCTATTTTCGCGACGGAGATGTTATATTTAATGAACGTGCGATTCCGGAATACCCTCTTCACGAAATGGATGAGGAGTATGCGTATGAAATTAATCAATTAATTAATTATGGCTCTCCTTTGAATACAACCAACGCCACTATTGCCGCCAATTGGAAAATCACTTCAAGCGACGATTCCAATTTTGGAACAGAGGGTGTTGTACCTGCGAATGTTTACAGGAAATCGAAATTGGGCTGTATGGCTCAATTGAAGTGGTCGAACTCTGCCGACGACTTTGATTATGACTGGGCGTATGAACATACTCTTTTTCTACGATTACCCAAATCCATGATATCAGGAAAAAAATATACCATCCATATACCCGAAAATATCAACAGCGCAGTGACAACAAGTACTCTTACCTTTGACGTCTTCCATAGCCGAAGCGAGGCAGTAAAGGTGAATATTGTCGGATATTCAACGGCAAATAGCATCAAGTCGGCAGATGTATACTTATGGATGGGTGATGGTGGTTCGCGCGATTATTCTTCATTTGTCGGTAAAAAAATCTATATCTATAATACGGTTACCCGCGAAAATCAGCAAGTTGGAATCATTTCACTGTGGCAAAGCGCCGCCGGCGAAACGAGTGAAAATCATCAAATGCTTCGAACGAATGTATGGAAAGCCGATTTTACAGGATTTAAAGCGCCCGGAACTTATCGGTTGGTTGTTGAAGACATTGGATGCAGCGATGATTTCACCATCAGTGACCATATTTACTACGAACCATTTAAAGTATCAACACGCGGTTTTTACTACATGCGTATCGGAGAAGGCAATATGAACGTTATTCCCGTTACGCGTCGCCCGCTTTACATACCGGGAGTTTCACCTGCAAACTGCGTCGTTTATATCACAACGTTGCAGCCTTATCATGAAGACTGGCCAACGTCAGGGAGAGATCCGTGGGACAACCTTACAATATGGGAAGCCTTTTGCAAACACGGAAAGCCAACCAATCCGAATGCTTACGGTGGACACAGCGACGCATTTGACTGGGATCGCAATCTGGAACATGTTTCCATTATTTATGATATGCTATTGCCCTATTACCTCACGAATGGAGCGCTTTCGGACGATGACCTGGGTATTGCCGAAAGTGGAAACGGCATCCCTGACATACTCGACGAGGCTCGTTACGAAGTAGATTTTTGGCTGCGTCTGCGCGACGGAATGGGTTACAGTCATGGCCTCAGTAATCCAAACAGTAAGAATATATTCTATCAGGCTGGTACGACTGCCATTGCCGCTTGGGCAAATGCTGCAAATGCCGCCATGCTGGCTGACTGTTTCCGCATTTCAGGGCATACGGACTTGATGTTAATGTATCGAGACAGCGCTATGGTCGCCTATAACTATGCAAGCAATCTGCCTGACCGGATGCTTGACAATCGTCAGAGAGTAGGAGGAGGAGTGCGAATGACCGGCAAAGACTTCAGGATTACAGCCGCGGCATTCCTGTACAACCTGACCGGAGATACCCGATAC
>Ga0123354_10001990_pt1 | contig 26215 bp, 24 predicted proteins | sample TergutLab28metaG_2_FD_97872 | JGI IMG/M metagenome (GOLD analysis project Ga0123354, IMG submission 97872) | Labiotermes labralis P4 segment gut microbial communities from Petit-Saut dam, French Guiana - Lab288 P4 | ecosystem: Host-associated > Arthropoda: Insects > Digestive system > Gut ...
CCACGGCCATGGAGACCGAGGTCAATCTGCCCTTCATCACCGCCGACGCCAACGGCCCCAAGCACATGATGGTCAAGCTCTCGCGCGGCAAGCTGGAAAAGCTGGTGGAGGATCTGATCGAGCGCACGGCCGGCCCCTGCAAGAAGGCCCTGGCCGACGCCGGGCTTTCCGCCGCCGATATTGACGAGGTCGTTCTGGTGGGCGGCATGACCCGCATGCCCGCCGTGCAGCAGAAGGTCAAAGACTTGTTCGGCAAGGAACCCAACCGCTCCGTGAACCCGGACGAGGTGGTGGCCATGGGCGCGGCCATCCAGGGCGGCATCCTGACCGGCGACGTGAAAGACGTGCTGCTTCTGGACGTCACCCCGCTCTCTCTTGGCATCGAGACCCTGGGCGGCGTGTTCACCAAGCTCATTGACCGCAATACGACGATCCCCACGAAAAAGTCGCAGGTATTCAGTACCGCCGCGGATAATCAGCCCGCGGTGTCCATCCACGTCATGCAGGGCGAGCGCCCCATGGCGGGAGACAACATGACGCTCGGCCGCTTTGAACTGACCGGCATCCCGGCCGCGCCGCGCGGCGTGCCCCAGATCGAAGTCAGCTTCAACATCGACGCCAACGGCATCGTAAACGTCTCGGCCAAGGACACGGCCACGGGCAAACAGCAATCCATCCAGATCACCGCGTCTTCCGGGCTCTCCGAGGCCGAAATCCAGCGGCTGGTCAAGGACGCCGAGGCCCACGCGGGCGACGACAAGAAAAAGCAGGAAACCATCGAAACCAGAAACCAGGCCGATACGCTGGTCTATACGACGGAAAAAAGTCTGCGCGAGCTTGGCGACAAGGTGGACGCGGCCACAAAAGCCGATATTGAAGCCAAGGTCGCCAAATTGAAGGAACTCATGCAGGGCGAGGATGCGGACGCCATGAAGCGCGGCACGGAGGAACTCTCCCAGGTGGCGCACAAGCTGGCTGAAAAGCTCTATCAGCAGCAAGGGCAAGGTGGGCAGGGCGGCCCGCAAGCTGGTCAGCCTGGCGAACAGGCCGGCGAGCAGCAGGGCGCTCCCAACGGCCAAGGCAAAGACGACGATGTTGTGGACGCCGACTACACTGAAGTAAAGTAAACGCGACGCACAAGATATATTGAGAAGCCCGGCCGGGTTTTCCCTGGCCGGACTTTTTTCACGCCAATCCTACGAATACTCCGACCGCAGCCGGGCAAGGTTTTGCTGGAGCACGTCGCTTACTTCCACGCGGTAGGGGGCCTGATCCTTGGAAGAAAGCGGCGGATGAATCCAGCGGACCTCGTCGGGCAGCGCGGCCAGCTGCTGCGCGGCACGCTCACGGCACTGGGCGAGCGTTTCGCGCCCATGCTGCGTACGGACCCCGCCGCGCATCACCTCGCGCAGAAGTTCCTCACCGTAAGATTCTTCGCCCTCCAGGCAGATCACGTCGCGGACCATGCGCCCGTGTTCCATAAAACGGCGCACCCTCTTGCGTCCGGGATACATGGCCTTTCCCGGCGAGAGCTTGGCCCTGCCCTGCCCCGCATATTCCACGAGCTTATAGGAAAATTCCAGAGTCGGCGCGTCCTTGGACACCACAAGCCTGGTCCCGACGCCGAAGCCGTCAACAGGGGCTCCCGCGCTCACGAGTCTGTCAATGGAATACTCGTCCAGGTCGCCGGAGGCGAAGATGCGTATGTGCGAAAGCCCCGCGGTATCGAGCTTCTCCCGGCAGGCGCGGGAAAGCTGGTCCAGATCGCCGGAATCCAGGCGGATGCAGCCCGCCTTGAACGCAGAGCCGAGCTTTCGGGAGAGCGCAATTATCCGGTCCACGCTGGCCAGGGCGTCGTAGGTGTCCACCAGAAGCGTGGTGTCCGGGAAAAGCCCGGCAAAAAGGGTAAAGGCCGTCTCTTCGTCGGGCGAGGCCTGCACAAAGGAATGGGCCATGGTTCCCGCCACGGGCAGACCGTAGAGCTTGCCCGCCTGCACGTTGGAGGTGGCGTCGAACCCGGCCAGCCAGGCGCATCTGGCCGCTTTTAAGGCCGCGTCCGTGCCGTGGGCGCGCCGCGCGCCGAACTCCACCACGTTCTTGCCCCTGGCCGCAAGCGTGACCCGCGCCGCCTTGGTGGCCACAAGCGACTGGTAGTGCATCTGATTTATGACGAACGTCTCCACCAGCTGCGCCTCGCGCATCGGCGCGGTGATCCTAAGGATCGGCTCGCCCGGAAAGGCCGCCGTGCCCTCCGGCATGGCCATGACGCTGCCGGTGAAGCGGAAGTCTTCGAGGCCCCGCAGAAAGTCGTCCGGGAAAAGTCCCAATCCGGCCAGATAGGCGAGATCGGACTGCGTGAACCGCAGGGATTCCAGATAGCCAAGGACATCATCGAGCCCAGCGATCAGCGCGAAGCCGCGTTCTTTGGGCAGACGGCGCAAAAGAAGCTCGAACACGGCGAGTTTATCCATGGCGCCCTCCTGGTAGGCCCGGGCCATGGTCAGCTCGTAGAGGTCGGTAAAGAGCGCGATTGAGGATTCGTCGGGGCCTGTCGTCATGCGTATTCTTACTCCAGGATAATTGCTCCGGCCCGGCGCATCTCGTCCGTGGCCTGTTGACCGGAGGCTTTGTCAATTGCGCGGCTGGCGGCCGTGATGACGGATGTCTCAAAGCCCAGGCGCACGCCGTCTTGTACAGTGGCCTTGACGCACACGTCCAAAGCCAGGCCACAGACGAAAATCCGGGTGACGCCACGGCCGCGCAGCCTTTCGGCAAGCCCTGTAGCGTCAAAGGCGGAGTATTGCTCTAAAGAGGATGTATCCCCTTTGGTGACGAGCAAAAAATCCTCCGGAAGCGCGAAATTCGGATGAAAGGCCGCTCCCGGCGTTTCTTGAACACAGTGGGTGGGCCATGGCCCCCCGTTTTCCTGAAAACTCACGTGATCCGCCGGATGCCAATCCCTGGAGGCCGCGATCACAGCATTGCCCCGGACAGCAGCCCGGAGCCACTGATTCACAACGGGGACCACCGCGTCGCCATCCGGCACGGGCAGGCTTCCGCCGGGCATGAAGTCGTTCTGCACATCCACGGCGATCAACGCATCCGTCACAGCGAGCACGGGCTCCATCCTCCTCATCCTCCAGGGGTCGTGTTCTCCCACGATACGGGCAGTTGCCATACCCCAGGCGCATCACGCCCGTCTAGCCGCAGGCCGGATATTTTACGATTCTTGCGTTGGCGCGCAAGCAAGGCTATAATATCGCCTCATTTATGCTTCGCTACTTCCCATATAAGGTTTATGCACCATGAAGACCACCACGCGGGCCGTGCGGATACTGTGCCTTCTTTTGGCGCTTGGACTGTCAGGCTGCACCGGAATGTCGTCCTTTTTCGGCCCTCAGACGCCGCCCGCGACGCAAGCGGAACAGGCCGCCATGCAGGCCAAGGCGGACGAGGCCTGGCGGGCCTCCCGTTATGACCGCGCCCTGGAACTCTATAGCCTCATTCTTCAAGGCCGGGGTCTGACGCATGGGGCCCAGATCACGGCGCTTAGCCGCTCCGCCTGGGCCGAGCTTAGGCTAAACCGCGCCCCGGCGGCGCTCGACACGCTCGCCCGCTGGGCCAAGGATGATCCCACGGCCCAAAAGAGTTGGGAATGGAACAGCCTCTACGTTCAGGCGCTCACGGCGTCAGGGCGCGCGCGGGAAGCCGAGGAGCATCTGACGAAGCTCATGCAGGCCAAGGGCGCCTCCCGCGAACTGGCGGGACCCGCCGCAATAGAGCTGGCTAGACTCTACGCGCAGACCGGCCGTGCGGGAGAGGCCATCCGCACGTTGCGCCAGGAACGCGCCAAAACCCCGCTTTCCAGGGAACGTGCCACCGTTGAGGCCAATACGGCCCGGATGCTCGGGACGCTCGATCCAAATGCCTTGGCCGCTCTTTTGGCCGCCGTGAACCAGAATAACGCCCTGACCTATCCGTATAACCTGATCAGCGTGGAAGACGCGCGCCGCGCGGCCGCAGCCAACCCCGGCGAACGCGGGCGGTTCCGGGAACTGGCCGAACGCCTGAAGCGTTCCTCTGACCTGGCCGACAAGGAACTGCCCGGCCGCATCCTGGACATGGGTTTGAAAGACGCCACGACGGCCGCCCAGGAAGCCCAGGCCGTTCCCGTAAAAGAGGCCGAGTCCGTAAAGCCTGGATCTGTGGCCGTGGCGCTTCTTCTGCCCCAGACCGGGCAGCTGCGTGTGGTTGCGGCAAAGGTTCTGGCCGGAGCCGAAGCGGCCAAGGCCAGACTCGCCGAAGAAGGGATCCAATTGGATATTAGGGTCATAAATTCCGACGATCCCGGCTTTATAGACCAGCTCGACGCCCTGCCGCCGGAGGTGATGCTCGTGGGCGGCCCCATGTATCAGAGCTATCTCCAGAATCTGCCCGCGAGTTCCCAGCTCTCCCGGCGCATCTTCCTCGCCTTTACGCAGGATACCCCGGGTATCGAGGAAGGAAAGCAGATATGGCGGTTCTTTTTCAGCCCAAGCGATGAGGTGAACGCGGTTCTTGGCATCCCCACGGAAAGCGGCGTCTCCCGATTTGGGGTCCTCTACCCCGAAACCCGCATGGGCAAACGTCTGGCCGAGGCCTTTTCCGCAGCCGTATCCGCCCACGGCGGACAGGTCGTCCAAAGCCGGTCCTACCCGCCCAATGATCCCACTCAGATGCAAGGCATCATAAAGGATATGGTCCACGCCGTACCCCAGGGCGCGGACCAGAAAACATTCACCGCCCGTCCCGGTTTCGACGCGATCTTCATCCCGGACGATCTGGCCCACGCCGATCAAATCATCCTGCAACTGCGCTCGTTCGGGGCCGACCGCTTAATCATCCTTGGCCCCCAACTTTGGGCCGAGGCGCTTGGCGGCCAAAACCGTCCCTCCATCTCGCCGGCCAATTACCGCTACGCCTTTTGCCCCGGCATCTGGTGGCCGCAGTCGCCGTCCAAATCCATGGCCGATCTCAAGGCCAGGCTGGCCAAGGCAAACCAACCCGCCGCCGACTTCTGGAGCGCTCTGGGCTATGATTTTGTCCGTCTGGCGGCCATCACCGGCCCCATGCCGGCGGACGCGCCGGCCCAGGAAACGACCGCGCGCTTAAACGCCGCTTCCCAGAAACTGGATTGGGTTCTGGCGCCCGTCATCTGGGACGCCAATGGTCACGCCTCCATGCGCATGTTCTTTTTCAGGCCGTCTGTCGAAGGGATCTTTCCCGTGGACAAAGCCGGGTTCATGGAACGCCTGGACGCGCTGAAGGCCGCGCCGCCCGCGCAACCGCCCCAGGCGCGGCCGCAATAGGGGGATTTCCATGCGCTTTACTTCCGAACAGGCCGCCAAGGTGGCCGCATTGGCCAGGCTCACGCTCTCCGAGGACAAGCTGAAACATTTGGCCGTCCAGATGGATGGTATCCTGGCCTTTATGGATACGCTGGGGGCCTGCGACACCACCGATGTTTCGCCCCTTTACAGCCCGGTGGAACACGACGCCTCCCTGCGCGCCGACGTGGCCGAAAAAATTGTCTCGCGCGCGGATATTCTGGCCCAGGCCCCGCAGTCGGACGGCCGCTTCTTCGTGGTCCCAAAAATCGTTTCCGGGTAAGCGTATGCCAGACATCACCGCTTTAACGCTCACCGGGCTTCGCGCCCGGCTCAAATCCAAAGAATTGTCCGCCACGCAGGCGGTATCCGCGTGTCTTGCCCGCATCGAGGCCACCGAGCCGAAGGTGGATGCGCTTCTTTCCATACAGGCCGAAGCCGCCCTGCAAGAGGCGGCCAAGCTGGACCAGGCTGGTCCATCAGAGGATAAACCCCTGTGGGGCGTGCCCATTGTGGTCAAGGACGCCATCTGCACGAAAGGCGTGCCCACCACCTGCGCCTCGAAAATACTTAAGAACTTCGTCCCGTTTTACGACGCCGCCTGTGTGGAAAAACTCAAAAACGCGGGCGCGATTCTTCTGGCCAAGGCCAATCAGGACGAGTTCGCCATGGGTTCCTCCACGGAAAACTCCGCATTTAAGCCCACGCGAAACCCCTGGGATACAACCCGCGTTCCGGGCGGCTCAAGCGGCGGAAGCGCCGCGAGCGTCGCGGCCGGCCAATGCTTTGCTTCGCTTGGAACCGACACGGGCGGCTCGATTCGCCAGCCCGCCTCGTTTTGCGGCGTGACCGGCATAAAGCCCACGTATGGACGCGTCTCCCGCTATGGACTTATCGCCTACGGATCGAGCCTGGACCAGATCGGTCCCCTGGCCCGTACCCCATTGGACTGCGCCGCGATGCTCGCCGTCATGGCCGGGCACGATCCCAAAGACTCCACCTCCGCGCCGCGTCCGGTCCCTCCCTTTGAGGCCGAGGCCGCGGCCCGGCGCGATCTCAAGGGCCTGCGCCTTGGGATGCCGACGCAATACTGGGGCGAGGGACTTACGCCTGAGGTGGAACGCTCCTGCCGCGACGCCATCGCCACCGCGGAGCGTCTTGGCGCGACATGCGTGCCTATAACGTTGCCGCACACCAAATACGCCATAGCCGCGTACTATATCGTGGCCACGGCCGAGGCCAGCTCCAATCTGGCCCGCTTCGACGGCGTGCGTTACGGCTACCGCAACCAAAACGCCAAGGATCTGCGCGAACTCTACGAACTGTCGCGCTCCGAGGGCTTCGGCGAGGAGGTCCAGCGGCGCATCGTGCTTGGCACCTTCGTGCTTTCCTCCGGATACTACGACGCCTATTACCGCAAGGCGGCCCAGGTGCGCCGCCTCATCCGCCAGGACTTCCTTGACGCCTTCCAAACCTGCGACATCATCGTCGGACCCACCTCGCCCTTTACCGCCTTCGCCCTGGGGGAAAAGACCGGGGACCCCTTGCAGATGTATCTCGCCGATATTTTTACTATTTCACTCAATCTCTCCGGGCTGCCGGGGTTGTGCGTGCCGGTTGGGCTTGGGGGCGACTCCGGGCTGCCGGTGGGGCTTCAAATGTTTGGCCGCGCCTGGGATGAGGGAACGATCCTGGGGGCGGCGCAGGCGTTGTCGGACGCCATCGGGAATTTGGGCGAACCCATGGGACTTAGAGGATAGCCGCCTATGCTTTTGGGCATCGATGTAGGGGGAACACACACCGACGCCGTGCTTATGGGAAAAGGCGGGCTTGTGGCCTGGGCCAAGGCCAAGACCAACCACGCCGATCTCATGGCCTCCATCCGCGAAGTCCTGGCCAAGACCGCGCCCAAGGCCGAGGCCTCGGCCATCACCCGCTTAAACCTCTCCACCACCCTTTCCACCAACGCCATCGTGGAGGGCATAACCGAGCCCGTGGGCGTGTTCGTGGCGTCAGGCCCGGGCGTTGCCCCGTGCGCCTACGCCTGCGGCGGCCACTACCAGATCATCCCCGGCTCCATTGACCATCGCGGCCGCATAACCGCCCCTCTTGATGAAACCGCCGCCCGCGAACACGCCCGCCGCTGCAAGGCCGAAAATGTGAGCGTCTATGCCTGCGTGAGCAAGTTCTCGCCCAGGAACCCGGACTTTGAGGAAGAGCTTCGGGCCATAGTGCATCCCCAGGCCGATTTCGTGAGCTGCGGCCACGAGTTCTCCGGCCAGTTGGGCTTTGGACGGCGCGTCCACACGGCGGCGTTCAACGCCTCGGTGTGGCGGCTGTTCAACCGCTTCGCCGACGCCGTGCAGCGCGCGGCCCTCTCTTTCGGGCTGGCCGCGCATGTGAACATCCTAAAGGCCGACGGCGGAACCATGCCGCTCTCCATGTCGCGCACGTTTCCCGTGGAGTCCATTCTGTCGGGCCCGGCGGCGTCGGTCATGGGCATCATCGCCGCGTGCGACATCCGCCGGGATTCGGTCATCTTGGACATCGGCGGGACCACCACGGACATCGCCCTTTTCGCCGACGGCGCGCCGCTTATCGAACCCGATGGCGCGGTCATATCGGGCAACCCGACCCTGGTTAGGGCGCTCAAAAGCCGCTCCATCGGCATCGGCGGGGATTCCGCGCTGCACATCGTCAACGGACAGGTCCGGGTGGGGCCGCGCCGGTTCGGCCCGGCCATGGCCGAAGGCGGAAGCCGCCCGACGCTCACCGACGCCCTGAACACGCTCGGCCAGGCCAACCTTGGCGACATAGCCGCCTCACGCCGGGGGCTCGATCAGCTTGCCTCGCAGACCGGGACAGACGGGATCACCCTGGCCCTGGACGCGGTGCTGGCCGCCGTGACCTCCATCCGCTCCGCCGTGGGCGCGCTGGTCAGCTCCGTGAACGACAAGCCCGTCTATACCATCTATGAGCTGCTCGAAGGCAAACGTCTGCGCCCTGAAACCGTTTACGTCATGGGCGGCCCGGCCCAGGCTCTGGCCGGATTTCTGGCCGAGGTCTTCCAGGAGAAGGTGGCGGTCCCGGACGACTACGCCGTGGCCAACGCCATTGGCGCGGCCCTGTCTCGGCCCACGCTCTCGGCCGAACTCTTCGCCGACACCCAGAGAGGACGGATGCTGATCCCCGGCCTTGACGCGGAGGAAACCATCGGGGCCTCCTACGATCTTTCCCAGGCGAAAAAAGACGCCACCCAGTATCTGCGCGCCTCTCTCGAAGATCTGCACACCGAAGACCCCGACCGGCTCATCGAAACCGTCGAGGCCCAGTCCTTCAACATGGTGGAGGACGACGCCCTGGTTGGACGCAGCATCCGGGTCAAATGTCAGGTCAGGCCCGGCGTTTTGCCCGGATACGGCGCAAAGGGGCGTAGCGTATGCTGAAAGCCGTCAATCCCCTTGGAGTGGTGTTTTTCCCGGCCTATGACTGGGCCATAAGCCCAACCCACCCGGAACGCCAGGAGCGGCTTCTCTACACGCAGGATCAGCTGCGCGAGGAGGGACTCTTCGACATTGAGGGCATCCGGGAATACAAGCCCGACGTGGCCCTGGCCCACGACGTGGATCTGGCCCATTTCACCTTCCCCGACGTGGAACAGGTGGTCACGTCCTCGCATCTTGTCTCCGCCGGGGGGGCCTTGCGCGCCGCGCGCCTGGTCATGGAACGCGAAACCCGCCGCGCCTTCGCCCTGACGCGCCCGCCCGGACACCACGCCATGAAGGTGGTGCACGGCACGCGCGGCTTCTGCACCATAAACATCGAAGCCGTGATGGTGGAAAACCTGCGCGAAAAATACGGCGTGCGCCGCATCGCCATCGTGGACACCGACTGCCACCACGGCGACGGCACCCAGGATATCTACTGGAACGACCCGGATGTGCTGTTTATCTCCATGCACCAGGATGGACGCACCATCTATCCGGGGACCGGCTTTCCCTTTGAACTTGGCGGCCCGACGGCCATCGGAACCACCTGCAACATCCCGCTTCTGCCCGGAACCGGCGACGAGGGATTTCTCACCATGCTGGACAAGGTGATTCTGCCGCTTCTTTCACGCTTCAAACCCGAAATCGTCATCAATTCCGCCGGGCAGGACAACCACTTCTCAGACCCCATCACCCACATGGCCTTTTCCGCGCAGGGCTACGCGGAACTGACCCGCCGCTTAAACGCCGACATCGCGGTGCTGGAAGGCGGCTACTCCATCCAGGGCGCCCTGCCCTACGTCAATTTGGGGATCTGCCTGGCCATGGCCGGGATGGACGCCTCCAAGGTGCGCGAGCCGGACTATGATCCTAAACGCCTCAAGCAGGAACAGCGCATCACGGACTATACGGAGTCCCTGGCCGATCAGTTGGGCAAATACTTTCTCTCGCCGCCGTCCATGCCCAAAGAGGGGCGCGTGGAGGGCGAGTGGTTCGTGCGCGACAAACACATTCACTACGATACGGACGGCATTTCCGAACGCCAGGTGGAACGGGTGCGGCTGTGCGGGGATTGCCCCGGCACGGTGGTGATAGAGAGCCGGGCGGGTTCCGGTCCGCCCTGCCTGGCGGTGCAGATACCGCTGCGGGCGTGCGGCGTGTGCCAGGAAAAAGGTCTGGAGGCCTTCGAGGCAGGCCAGCGGAGCGGCACGTACCGCCGCGCCATGCTCACCGACCGGCCGGGCAAGACGGTGTCGCGGGTGCTGATTTAATTATCAGAGCGGCGAACGCGATCAGGCGTTGCGTTCCGCCAGACGGCTGTTGATAAGGCGGTTCAGGCTCACCCCGGCTTCCGCCGCCCGCAGGGCGAGCTGCCGGTGTACCTGCGGGGTGGTGCGCACCTGGAACTTGCCGGAATATTTTTGCAACGCCAAAGGCGCCGGTATTTTTTCTCCACCAGCCTCCATATCGACCACGGTATCTTTCACCAAGGCGACAATGCCGCGCAAGGCGGCTTCCTGATCCTTCTCCAACCAGGAAAGGGACGGGAATTCGGCACACAAGCCGACGAACTCATTATCTTCTTCCGACCAGATTACACGATACGCAAAATGTTGGCTGTTCATGGCTTTGTTCCTTCCAGGCGGTCTATGGCCGCAAGAACCTGCCGGATTTGGTAAGGCTTCGCTTTGCCCGCCTCGCCCGCTTGTATGTTCACACGCGGATCGCCCTGCCAAGGCGTTTTATAGACAGCATGGCTTGAACCTCGTTGGCGCGGCTTCCCGAAAAAATGTTCGCATACCATGGCAAGCTCGGTATAGCGCACATTCTGCGGAGTCGCCCGCATCTTCTCCAGGATTTTGCTTATGCTGTTCATAAGCTGCCTTTAGTATCAATAATGATACTGACATATTTTGTCAAGATTAGCGCTACAGGCAGAGGCGCTACGGTCGCAGTCGGCTAAGGTCAATCGGACTTAAACTTTCGTCTTTTTCTCTTTGCTCTTTTTTCCCGGATTGCCCGGCTTGCGTACAGGCGGCTTGGGATTGTTCCGCTGAACTTTGTCAATCTCCCCGACTAACTGGGCAAGATCCATTTGCAAGGCCGCCGCGATATGCGCCATTGCGAGCAGCGAACCACAGTAGAGACCACGCTCCATATCTGAAATATAGTTTGTGGAAAGACCCGCCAACCCGGCCCGTTGATCTTGGTACAGGCCAGCCTTTTTCCGAAGCGCGTAAATGACTTCGGCAACCGCCCAATTCAGTGTGGGAATCTTATCCATAAAATGTCAGTTTGCCTGGGTTGGGGTTCTCGCTCCACGCCGGAGTCGGTGAGCGGCGAGGCTGTGCGTAACCAATCCCGTAAGGGATCGTCTTCAAATCGATCCCGTCGGGATTGGTCAAGCATAGCCGAGCCGCCAAGCGTCAACCATCCTCACATCAATGCCGTTTCCCGTGCCAATACCGGATAATCCAACCTACCAAGAGGACAAGAACCGCCCCGGCGACGGGAAGCGCCCAGGTCAACGCCGCAGCCCTGGCCGCGACCCATTCTGAAATGGCGGCGTCCGCCACGGCGATATCTCCGGCCAGCCAGCCGAGAAGCGCCCCGCCCGCCGGAATAAGTACCGGATAGCGCTTCAAGAGTTTCGCCACAAAAAGGGAGCCGAACATAAGAAGCGGCACGCTGACCGCCAGCCCCAGCGCCAGAAAAAACAAGCTGCCTTGCGCCGCCGCCACCAAAGCCAGCACGTTGTCCAGGCTCATCGCCGCATCGGCCACGATCACGGCGAGTATCGCGGACCAAAGCCCTTTTTTGGCGTCAAGAGCGGGTTTGACGCCCGCATCCTCTTTTTCCGTAAACGCCGTGAGCTTCACGGCAATGACCAGAAGGGCCGCCCCCCCAATGAGCTTGAGAAACGGCATGGTCAAAAGCCAGGCGACAGCCGCCGCGAAAACAAGACGTAAAACCACGGCGGCGAGCGTCCCGTACAAAATGGCTTTTTTGACCCAGGGCGCGGGCAGGGACCGGCAGGCCAGGGCGATCACCACGGCGTTGTCGCCGCTTAACAGCAGATCAATAAAGACCACCTTCAAAAAGGTGGTCACAAAAAAAACAGCGCCGTGAGCGTCCACCTGCTCCCACTCCCAATTGCCGTTCAGAACGTCCCGGTTTACACTGTGAAGAATGGCTGAACAATCCCCCCCCCAGGCGTCTCACGCCTTTTTCCAAAACAGGGCCTGCGCCTATTTTCCCTGCCATCAGGGCGCGGAAACCCTCACGTTCAACTGCCTGTTCTGCTACTGCCCGCTCTATTTTCTTGACGCGTGCGGCGGCGATTTCCGCATCGTCAAAGGGATCAAGGACTGCACCCTCTGCCGCAAACCCCACGCGCCCGGCGGCTACGAACGCACGCTTGCCCGCTTGCGCGAGGAAATCCGCGCCCGCCAGCAGAGGGAAAAGCCCCGGACGCTCGAAGCATCCGGGACTTTAGACTAGCCGGTTTTTCTCATCTTCTTGCGCAAGCGCCGGCCCAAACCGAGTCCGGCAACGCCAAGGCTCATAAGGAGCATGGAGGCAGGCTCAGGCACGCTGCTTCCCTTTGTAACCGTGGCGCCCGTCCCGTCAATCCAACCGCTGCCGCCGTCGCCGGGAACGCCCTGCACATGTGCCGCCGCAAAGCTCGGCAGGTTGTTGTAAGGGGTGGAGAAGTCGAAATCCAGGGCGCTTAAATGGTCGCCTGCCGGGGCGGAAATGAGGATTTCGGTGATCGCATCAGCGCCGAATCTGTCACCCTTGTTGGAGGTGGCATAGTCGAGCGACACGTCAAACGTGTGGATCGGCCCCGCCTTTTCGCTGTTCGCGTCCGCGCTCACGCTGGCGAACGGCACGCCGTTTTGCAGGCTGAAGCTCAAATCGGACAAAAGCTTGCTGGGGTTATAGTCAAACGAAAACTGCGAGATGAACTCCGGGTCAATGATGCCGCCGCCCGAAAGGGTCAGCAGCACCTGATCGGGACCGACATCCGTAAACGTCAATGTGGCCCAGGGCGGCGGACCGGACGGCGCGCCCCCGGAATAGACATTGTTCAGGTCTATCGTGACCTCCGCTGCCCGGGACGCGGTTGGAAGAAGCACGAGACAAAATAACACCGTCAAAAGAACATATTTCAATGTGTGTTTCTGCATGGCAGACCTCCTTGTGATATTTGGCGTTCAGCATGTCCCGTGCCAACATATAACACATTGATATATATAATTATAATTACACTGCCCGCTCGCGGTGTAAAATTTTTGAATCGGTTTTTCTTACAGGTCATGTGAAAATCGGTACAATCAAAAAAACAACTCAATACTCCTCAACCGCCCTCCAGGGTTGAATTGGGAATTTTCGAACAAGCCACGAGGCCACTGGACCACGACAAGGAAAAGTGTTCATTTCCACATGCGGCAACCGCAACCCCCAAGCCCATTTCACCGGAAGAAGGAGTAATCGACGTGAAACCTCTGAAAATACTCGCTCTTGTACTCTTCCTGGCGGCAGCGGCATGTGTCCTGACGCATACGCCCGCCCTGGCGGACAAGCTGGCCGACGCCGTCCAGGAAGCCACGGCGGCCGGGAAAATCGACCCCGCCAAACCAGCGGGTTTCCTGGGCATCCCCGGAGCGCCCTCGGTCACGTGGTGGGTGGGACTGCTCTGGGCTGTGTGGGTGGGGTGGATATTCTCCACAGTGGGCGCTTTCGGCGGCATCATGGCCGCCATCGGACACATGACCGTGTTCGGCCTTGCCGGTTATGCCAAGGGTTTCGGCAAGACGCTTAAATTAAACAAGGTCGTCACAGACTCCATCCGCGCCTCCAACCAATATTTGGTGGGCACTTCCGCCGCGTTCGCCTCTTTCAACTACTGGAAAATGGGACGTCTCGTGCTGCCCTTGGGCCTGGCCCTGGGCGTCGGCACAATCGTAAGCTCCGCGCTGGTCCCGATGTTCTCCGCCGGAAAGATAAGCCTAAGCTCCTATCAGGGATATTTCGGGCTTTTCGTGCTGTTGCTCGGCGGGTATCTGATCTACCAGCTCACCCCGGCCAGCAAAGCCAAAAAGAAGGCCGCCTCCGCCGCCGCGAAGGCCTTTCAGGAGAGCGTGAAAAAAGGCGGCAACCTGACCGAACAAGGCGTTAAAATTAAGAGTTTCACCCTGTCCCGGTGCGTTTTCACCTTTTTTGGCGTCGAGTTCAGTTTCAATCCCATCGTGCCGGTCATAGGCGCGTTTATTATCGGCGCCGTGGCCTCCTTTTTGGGCGTGGGCGGCGGATTTCTCCTGGTGCCGTTCCTGACCGCCGTGGCCGGGCTGCCCATGTATCTCGTGGCCGGCACATCGTCCCTGGGCGTGTTTATCGGCATGGTGACCTCGATTATTTCCTATATGTGGCAGGGCACGCCCATCGCCTGGTCCTTCATCGGGGCGGAGATGGTGGGCATCCTGATCGGATCGTTCATCGGCCCCAAGACCTCCAAATATATCCCGGACACGGCGCTGAAGGTCATCTTCATCGTTTTGGCCCTCTATACCGGCATAAACTATACGCTGCAGGGCTTCTGGGGCATAACGCTCATCGCGGGCAGCTGATCTCCTCCCCCCAAAGGGCCGTCGTTTGTGAGACGCGGCGGCCCTCGAAAAGAGTTACGCCATGCCTAATTTCACGCAGTTAAACGCTTTTCTGGACCCGGCCCTGATCTGGGCGTTTCGTCTGGTCGCAAACCCGCAACTGGGATTTTTTCTGGGATGCGTCTATGTGGCCCTGGCGGCCGTGATCGTGGGCGACGTGGCCATGTCCCTGGCGTATCGCGTCAACAGAAAGACCTATCTCGCCCAAGAGCGCGAGATGCTCCGCCACAACGCCGTGAGTTTTCAGGCCCTGGCCTGCAAGGACAAAGAGGCGTTCAAGGCGTGCAACACGTTGGCCAATGAGGCTTTCGGCAGAAACTTCTTTCTTGGGGCCACGCTGTTTTGCGCATCCATCTGGCCGGCCGCTCTGGCTCTCGGATGGCTGGATCAGCGCTTCGGCCGGGTGGAGGACCTCACCGCGCCGTTTGTCGGACGCGTGGGGCCCCAGTTTTGGTTTATCCCCATCTACATCGCGGTACGCTTCGTCTTTTCCCGGATAAAATACAGGCTGCCGCTCTATCGCCTTGTCCACGCGAAATCTCTGGCCGACGAGGCCGCCATGATAAGCCGCCCCAGCGCCACAAGCCGCTGACGCAGGCCGTTGCAGTCCATCCCGGACAGGCGCGCCTCGAACAGATCGCCGGTGGCCTCTCCATGAAACCCCAAGTCCGTGAGCGCCAGCCGCAAAAACTCCGCCCGGAACAACCGCTCCGTGTAAGGACCGCCGCCCTTGACGCGCACGATGACGTGATTTTTCTCCCCGCCGTCGGCGCACAACGCGTCCACGGCGCAGAACTGGCCGCCCAGGCGCAGCATCAGGTGCGCATAGGACTCGTCAATGACCGCAAAGCCGGTCAAAACGCCGGTATCGTCCTGGGGCTGCCCTTGGGAAAACCCCATCCACAAGGCCCAGAAGGGGGTGGAGGTGACGTCGTCGGGAACGATCTCCGTTTTGCCGCGCGCGGCGGGAAAAAGCCCACGGCCCAAATCCAGCACGCGCAAAGAGAGAGGAAGCCTCGATTTGAGTTCCTTGACGGGGGACTGGCCGGAGATGTCCGCCAGGCGAAACATCTCCCGCATGGCCGTCTCGCTGGCGTATCGCGCCACGTCATACACCGAGCGGCACCCTTCCGGCCGAAAATCCGGAGCTTTGGGATCAACAAGGTTCAGCGCCGCCACATGGGGCAAAAGCTTTTCCAGACGCTTCCCAACGGCAACCGCCAAAGACCCGCCCGGCGCGTCATCGGCCGCAATGGGGCGCGTCCCCAGAATCCACGGCCTGCCGCTCCGGTCCACGGCCCACGAAACCTCTTGAGGCGCGCCAAACAGCTTCTCCAATTGCAGCGCCAAACGGGCCAGGCGTTCCACCGCCTGTCCGGAAAGCCCGGCAGCCCCGGACGGACGCTGCCCCGTGGGAAAAACGCCGGAATGGACCGCGTCCACCATGGGCATGACCAGCACAGCCATGGGCGTCTGCGTGTCCGAAAGGCCGGCGCGGATGCGATGCGTCAGAGCGCCTGGCGAATACTTCCCCATCACCACTTTGCGCCAGGCTTCGGCCAATCCCTCCGGCGCGATGTTCAAAAAACTCTCGCAGCGGCCACCGTCATCGGCCGCCACGCTTGAGCGCACGGCCAGACGAGCGTTTCGGCCAGACAACGGCAGCGCCGCCCCGGCCTTCCCGATTTCCTCCAAAATAGCGCCGGGAATCCGGGCCGCGCCGAGAAGAGAGCGTATGGCCGCGCTGCCTTCTTCCAGGCCTTTGGGATCGTCCAGGCTAAGGCCCCGCAGCTGTTCATCCAGCCGCCCGCGTAAATTATTGGCTTCCAGAAAATACTGGAACGCGCCGGCCGTGACGACAAACCCCGGCGGCACAGGCAGATCCGGCAAGTGCATGGCCCAGGCAAGCCTCGCCGCCTTGCAGCCAAGGCTTGCCGCATCGGCGTCGCCGCGCGCGAGAGGCCGCGTAAAGGGCGTACAGGCATCCGGCGGGGGAGTATCCACCGCCAGTTTCAGGTAGAAGGCGATCTTGCGGAAATATTCCAGCAGCACGACCCCGTTGGAGGGGGAAAAGCCGGTCAGGGCGTCCACTATTTTGCCGCCCAACCCCTCCAATTCCTGAACCAGAAAGACCACCCGGCTCCAGTCCGCGGCCGTATGGCCGTAAGCGATTTCCTCCAGCCGGGCGATGCGTTCCAGACAAACGTCGCTTAGGGTGACGAGTTCGCGGAAGGCCTCATAGCGCTCCCGCGAGAGAGCGCCAGGCAAAAAGACCTGATAGGTCAAGCGCTTCACAAGTTCCCGGCACAGCATATCCGCCCCGCTTTCAGCGCCCCGCCCCTTGAGACAGGACTTGCGCCACCTTGGTCTCCAGTTCGTCTTTGTCAATGGGCTTGACGCAATAGCCGTCCGCGCCCAGGCGCATGCTCTCGCGGGCCGTCTCCAAGGTGGGGTAGCCCGTCAGCATGATCGCCTTGATGCCCGGATCGTTCTTTTTTAACTCGCCAAGGACGGCGATCCCCGTCATTTTTTTGAGCTTAATATCCAGAATAGCCAGATCCGGGCGCTTGGCAACCGCATACGCCAGGGCCTGATCCTCTCCGGTAAAGCTGGCCACGCTATGCCCCTTGCGCTCCAGGATGCGCTTTATGAGCGTGCCCGCGTCAGCCACGTCATCCAAGACCATGATGTTCGCCATACAAGGAAAGCTCCTTTGTCCGTATATGCCTTACAGGGGTTCGCCGTCTTCGCCGGAGTGATCCAGCGGCAGCTCGATGAGAAACCGCGTGCCCGGCCCGGCCCGTTCCACGGCATGATTCTTGTTCCACATGCCCGCAGGGGCGGGACTTTGCACAGCGATGGTCCCGCCGTGGTCCTGGATGATGCCGAAAGAAACCGCCAAACCAAGCCCCGTGCCCTCGCCCGCCGCTTTCGTGCTGAAAAACGGCTCGAAAACGCTGGGCAGATGTTCCGGCAAGATGCCCTCCCCGGTGTCGGAAAAAGCGGCCGACACCACGCCGCGGTCGCGTTCCAGGCGTGAGACGACCAGGATGGCGCCCCCGTGCGGCATGGCGTCGCGACTGTTCGTCAAAAGGTTGATCCAGACCTGTTTCAATTTTTCGGGGTCGCCGTGGATAATGGGATAACGGTCGTCGAGGCCGGTTACGATCTCCACGTGATCCATCTCGAAGGTATGGCGCACCAGGGCCACGGCCTCCAGAATGGAATTATTGAAGCACATCCCCATCTTGGCGCTGGCGGCCTGACGGGAGAAGCCTAAAAGATCGGCCACGATCTTGCGGCACACCTTGGCTTGGCGCTCGATGATCGTGAGGTCCGAACGCATGGAAGAATCGTGCGGCGCGTCTTCTTGCAAAAGCTGCGCGTAACCAAGGATAATCCCAAGCGGGGTGTTGATCTCATGGGCCACGCCCCCGGCCAGCTTGCCGAGCGATTCCATTTTCTGCGCCTGGATAAGCTGGTCGCGCTGCCGGATAAGCTCGCGCTCGGCGGCGTGCAGCCCGTCCAGGTGCAGCCGCAGATTGCGGGTCATAACGTCGAAGGTTTCGCTCAACTCTTCGATCTCGTCTCCAAAAAGCGGGGGAGAAGGCGAAGGTTTAAGCGCGCCGGGCGCTTCAAGGAGGCCCGTCACCACAAGCCCCGCGTGTTCGCGTAGCCGGTTGATGCGCCGGGTGACCCGCCGCGCGTACACTATAGCCAGACCCACAGCCAGGACCAGCGTCCAAAAGAAAACATGAATCAGAGGCGTAAGAAGAGTCCGGATCACATTTTCCACGCTGGACTTCGCCAGACCCACGCGGGCCGTGCCCAGACGGTCTCCGGCCACCACCACCGGGGCGGCGAAATCATACACCAGAGAGGTTCCGGTATCTATGAGCGTCATATTGAGGCTCTCGGCAGCGCCTAGAGGATTCGCCAGCGCGAGGTCTGTGGGGAACCCGCCCGCAAACGTGTGCGCCAGCACGTGACCCTGCGCGTCCAGGACAAAAGCATAGGCGACGCCGTCAACGCTTTTCAGTTCGTCCACATGGTTTTTCAGACGCAGCAGGTCTTGCGCAAGAAGCGGGTCGCGCACGCGCAGGGCCAGATTTTCGCACAACGCGCGGCCCCACTTCTTGCCTTCACTCGTGAAAGATCGGGAAGCCATGACGTAGAAGGTGGCTGTCATGGCTGTTGAGACGAAAAGGACGATAAGGCTTATGCCAAGGCCGAGTTTGGCGGCAAAAGACAAGCGGCGGGCTGTGAACAGCGGAACTGACGTGGCCGGAGGCTTCATGGCTCCCCTTTTGTTTCGGGGATATTGAGGCCAAGGCGCGTCACCAGTTCGCGCACAGGGGCGTAGTCCGCATCGCTGCTGGGGATGACCGCCTTGATGTGCGCCGCTTGAAGGATGGGCGCGGTGGCCGGATCGTCCATGGACAAGCCGGACAGGGCCTTGGACAAGGCCTCGACCACCTCCGGCGCCAATCCCTTGCGCGCGGCGAAGAGCCAGCCCGGATACGCCTTCGAGCTGCCCAGAACGGAAATGGAGGAGGTGTCGATGCGGTCGGCCAGAAGGTTAAGCGTCCCCTCGCGCACCATGCCCACGTCGTAGAGCCCGGCATGGACGGCCAGAACCACCTTTTCCTGCTGGCCGCCGGGGCCTGGGGCAAAGGCGATCTCAGGAAAATCGGACATCTTCATCCCCTGATCCAGAAGAAGCCCCATGGGATACAAAAATCCCCCGGCGGAAGCGGGATCAACGGCGATGATCCGCTTGCCCCGGCAATCTTTGAGAGTTTTTACGGCGGGATTGTCCGCGCGCGCGATGATCTCGCCCCTAAATTCCGGCGAGCCGTCCGGCTCAAGTACCCGCGCGAAGGCAAAGGCCCCGCTGTCGGCCATCTGGAGGTAGGCCAGGGGGTTGACGTAGGAAATATCAATCTCGCCGCGCCGCACCATGGCGATGTGTTCGCCAAACGTGGCCGGAAAGACCTGCCGGATGGGCATCCCCGTGACCTTCTCCAGGTACTCCACCAGCTCGTGATGCCGGGCGTAGGATATGGGATGGGAATACTGCGGCAAATACGCGTAGGTCAGCCCCTTATAGGGAGCCGGGGCGGAAACTTCCCGGCGTTTGCCGAAATCCACTTTGACAGGCGTTTCGCGCTCCTTGCAGCCAGCCGAAAAAAGGCTGAACAACGCAAGGATACAAAATGCGGCCAAAAAACCGGCCGGCCGCGCTGCGCTGGAAACTCTGCTCTTTGTCATAATGAAACAAACAATAGACAGCCATACAAAGAAAGCAAGGAGCGTGTCCGGCGGCTCCAGATGAGCCGCCGGACACGTAAGGGGGCTAATTATCCTTCTTGAAGATGATAAGCGGACAGTTCTTGCAGACATCGGCTCCGGGGAAGCCGTCGCCGGGCCTGGTGATGGAACTGCTGGCGGCGTTTATGCGTTCTTCCAGACGTTCAAAGACTTTTTTGAACTTCGCGCCTGGGATAATCACATTGATCTCGCCGCGTTCGGTCTTGCCCGAGTTGTAGCTCCCCGAGCAGGCCGGGAGCATGTTGAACTCCTGCTCCATGAGCGAAAAGACGTTGCCGCCGCAGGCCGAGGAATTCATGGTGATATTCGTGCGCAAAGGGTGGGTGTCCGTGGCGGCCATATAGTCCACGGCCAGGTGGTACGCCTGCATGTTGTCGCAGTAGAAATGCACGGTATCCGGCTCGTAGAGGCCGTCAATTTTGCCCAGCGGGGCCAGCGCGATGCCCAGAAGTCCCTCTTTCATGTGGGGCTTGGACTTGACGAAACGCTCGGCCTGCGCCAAGTCTCGCGCATATTTGGCCTGGCCCTTGATCTCGCCCTCGTCTATCCCCTTCCAGCCGAAGCTGTATTTGGCGTTGGAGCAGCCCAGGCCCTCCACGCCGGAGTAAACGATTTGCCCCTTCATGCGCGCGCCGATTTCCCATTGGCAAAACGTCATGGGCTTGACCGGGGTGACTATTTCAGGCGCGTTTTTCTTAAAGTGGTCAAGCTCGGCCTCTTCGAAAAAAAACTTAACGGCAATGGGGTAATGATACAGCCTAAGCTCCCGCATCAATACGTCCTGCATCTGTTTGTACGACATGGACTTCTCTCCTTAACGCGGCATTTTTGACACATCTTGGGCCTAATCATGCCGTAGCGGCCCGGCAAGACATCAGCAGGGATTGTGAAATTAGTCACGTTTTCCAGGCTCAAAAGACAGCCCACTCCTCCCCGCCCACATCAGCTTGTGAAAGAGGAAGCGACCGCAACGGAAAATCCGGCGGTTATCCGGCAAAATTTGAGGGTCATCCGGAAAAAATCAGCAGTCCTGCGGCAGGAATTCGGCAATTCCGGCAATTTTGCGCGCGAAATAATTTCTCAAAGTAACGTGTACATTACGCCAGACGCGCGGGGTCCGCCCGGTCGAACCCCCGGCGGACGTAAAACAGGCACAGCGCCACGCCAAGAGCGCATACGCCCACATCTAGGATCAGAAATCCGCTGTACCCCAGAAATCCCACCGCCACGGTCCCAAGTATCGGCCCCACAAAGTGCCCCATCTGCTGAGCCATGGCCATGAGATTGGCGTTCACCCCCCGGTAGCGCTCCTCCGAAATGGAGTACATAAGCGAGTTCAGGGCCGGCGTGCCAAGTCCCATGCCGGTTCCCATAATCACCGCGCAGACGCAGACCATGGGCCATCCCCGCGTCCCCACGAGCAAAGCGCAGGCGATCCCGGTGAGGGTAAAACTGGCCACAACGATGCGCATCTTCACTATCCGGTCAAAGACCTGGCTCCCGAACAGACGCACGCCGATCATGCAGAGCATCTGGATCAGAAAAAAAGTGGCCACATTGGGCAGTCCCCTGGCCCGGAAGTATCCCTTGGAAAGGAAGAATACCGAGGCGAACGCGGTCAGATTAACCGTGTTCGTCACAAGTAAAAGTGCCATGGGAACCCTGGCGGCGTTGCGAAACATCTCCGCCGCCTTCATAGCCTCCGGCGCTTTTTCCTCCTTCACCCGGCGGGACATCTTCGCCCCGACAAAAAGCACAACGGCTATAGCCGGGACCAGAAAAAGAGACATGACCATATACCCGCCGGGCAGGGAGGCCATATCATTGCCGTGCCACGCGTCGAACACCGCGGGCACGACGCTGTAAGGCAAAAGCATGGCTGCGGCGTAAATCCCGAAAGCCGCGCCGCTTCTCCCCGGCGGGATACACGCGACGAGATACGTCATGACGGCCGCCACGACCAGATACACGCCCGCGCCCCCGGCCAGGCGCACCGCCAGAAGCGCCGGCACTGACCGGGCGTACACGTAGGAGACCCCGCACAAGACAAGCAGTACCGCCCCGATGCAGGCGTTGCGCACGGCATTGGCCATGGTCATGCGCGCGCTTAGGGCCAGAAAAGAGAGGATGGTGGCCAAGGCCGTCGAGCCGATGAGGATTCCCCGCCAGGAGTGTGAAACGCCAAGCCATTCGAGATAGACGTCCAGGCTGTAGAACACCGTCGTGTTGCAGTACGCCAAAAAGATGACGGCGCACAGACCGATGAACTCAAAGGTGAAAAGGCGCTGCGGACGATCTGGATGATTCATTGGAGTATCACGAAGTTGCCGGGCGTTACCCGAAGGGATTTTCCGCTTTGCCTGACGGCGCGGACGAGACCGCTCCCAACCCGGCGCGGGCGCCGGCCGCAGACGCAAAGGCCAATCCGCAGAAGCCCTTATCCTGCCCCGTGGATTCTTCCAGCCAGCGCCACATCATGCACTGGCTGCCCTGACAGAAGCGCAGCTTGCCGTCCGGGGTGGTCAAAAGAGGACAAAAGCGAAATTTCGCGTCCTTTTCCGTAAGGGTCATTTCTTCTCTCCTTATGGCTCCATCTCCAGGTATTCGTCCAGAATGACCTTCATGCCGAATCCCGGGAAATTCACCCTGCTCTTGCCGCCATCAAGGCGCGCCACCACCTTTCCCCGGCCAAATACCCGGTGCCGGCAAAATCCCAGCGGACCGCTCTTGCCTGAAGTCCGGGAAGAAGCCAAGGGCGAAGGAGCACAACGTATATCCTCTTCCGATGAGGCCCTCTCCAGCCGTTTTTCGGCCAACGCCTCGCGGCGGGCGGCCGTAAATGACGCGAAAACACCGTCCGCGCCTTGCGCCGGCTCACTTCCGGACGTTTCGATCGCTTCCGCGGATTCCCCTGTGCGTACAAGCGCCCCGGAGAAAGTTTCCCGCAGTTCGGTATAGAGTTCCCGTTCCAACTCGCGCACGAAAAGACTCGGCATGGCGGGCGCCAACCCGCCTCCGGCCCGGTTATAGACAGATCCCGGCACGTAGAGGGTCAGCACGTCCTTGGCGCGCGTGCAGGCCACATAAAGGAGCCGCCGTTCCTCCTCCAGGTCTTCCGGCCTGGCCAAGGCATGACGGGAGGGGAAACGATCGTCCACCATATCGAGGATGAGAACAGCCGCCCATTCCAGCCCCTTGGCCGAATGTACAGTGGAAAGCACCACCGCGTCCTCGCGCGCGGCCTTGCGGTCCTCCTCCGGGTTCTCCAAAGCCATGTCCGCCAGAAAGGACTCCAGATGGGCATAGGTCGCGGCGATCTGACTGAGCTGCTCAAGGCCCGTCAGACGCCTGGGGTAGTCTTCAGGGAACAGATGGGTGAGCGTGGGGGTGTAGAACGTGATCGCCCGTTCAAGCATCGCGGCCGGACCATTCGGCAAAGCCCGCAAATCCTCAAGAAAGGCGAATGTGGCGTCAAGCCCTGGATTTTTTTTACGCTGCGAGAGTACATAGGTTTCATTGCGTTCGCGCACGGCCTGGGCGATTTTTGCGGCCGTTTTCGCGCCAATCTTGTCCACCAGAGTCAGCACCCGCCTCCAGGCCACGGTGTCTTGCGGATTATGCACCACGCGTAAAAAAGCCACCGCATCCTTCACATGGGCCGCCTCTGAAAAACGCACTCCGCCAAACTTCTGGAAGGGGATACCCACCTTGCTCAGAGCGACCTCCAACGAATAGGACTGGTAGCCCGCGCGCATGAGTACCGCGATCTCGCAGGGAAGGTAGTGTTTTTTCAGCTCCCGTATCTTCGCCACCGCGAGTCCGGCCTGCGTCTGATCGGAGTAAGCTTTGACCATCTCCGGCTTTACGCCTTCCGGCTTATCGGAAAAGAGATTTTTCTCGAAACGGTCCTTGGCGTGATGCAGGATGCTGTTGGTCAGATCCAGAATGGGCTGCCTGGAACGGTAGTTTTGTTCCAGGCGTATAAGACGCGTGCCGGGATAGATGCGGGGAAAAGAGAGAATGTTCTCCACATTGGCGCCCCGGAAGGCATAGATGGACTGCGCGTCGTCGCCGACAGCCATGACGTTTCCAGCCTCGCCCGCCAAAAGCTTCACGAGCCTGGCCTGCACCAGATTGGTGTCCTGGTATTCGTCCACCATGATGTAGCGATGACGCAGGCGCAACTGGTCAAGAAGCTCCGGGTGTGTAGTGAGCGCCCTCTCCAGGGTAAAAAGCATGTCGTCGTAGTCGAGAAGACCGTGATTCTCCTTGTATATCCTGTATTCATCCGCAATCTTCTCCAAGGCAGCGGCGTGGGGCAGAAGCTGATAGGCCTCGCTTCCAAGTATGTCCGCGACGGTACGCTCTTTGTTGCGGGATTTACTGATAAGCTCGAGGATAAACCCCTTCTTGGGAAAGCTCTTGTCGCCCTTGCCCGCCCCAATATCCGCGATCACATGGCCCACCACCTCTTCAGCGTCCCCCCGGTCCATAATGGTGAGCGTTCCGGGATAGCCCGCCGCCTGCGGATGACGCCTGAGCGTAGCAAAGGAAAATGCGTGAAACGTGCCTCCCTGCACCCCTCCCAAGGCCATGCCCAACAGATGTTCCGCCCGGCCAAGCATTTGCGCCGCCGCTTTACGGGTGAACGTAAGCAGCAAAATGGAACCGGGATCGACCCCCAGCCCAACCAGACGCGCCAAACGGTACACCAGGGTGCGGGTCTTGCCCGAACCCGCGCCGGCAATGACCAGCACCGGGCCTTCGGTGGTCATAACCGCCTCAAGCTGGGCGGGGTTCAACTGGCTCTCAAAATCAATGGACATGGTCAGTGGGTGTGAGGCTCAAAGTGAGCAAAAAGTTCTTGTCCGGCCTCACTGACTGTCGCGGGCGTGTGGCCTGCCGAATCGTAAAAAAAGGCGTCCCCCGCGGTGTGGCAGCCGTTTCGGCCATATAGGCCGAAAATCCCTGTCCGGTCGAATTTACCGGTAAGCGAGAACCCAGGCCTGGCTTCGCAGACCAGATCCGGAGCCTTTGAAACAAACGGCCCGCTGTAGATCTCCCGCGAGTCATGCACCGCAGCCATAACGGGTTCACCTTCAAAAGAAAGTCCCAGAAGCGCCTCCTGAATCTCCGCCTTGAGCGTCTCTGCCACATACTGATGAAAAACGCCCCGCGCAAAGCGCTCCTTGATGTTTATGTAAATGCGGCCGGGGTCCAGGGCAAATGCGGCTGTCTCATGGGGAGCCATGACCTGACTGTCGAACTCGCCTGCTCCCCACGCCTTGAGCTTCAAAAGCCCCTGACTGATGAGCCAAGCGTTCAAATCAACCTCCGTGCGGCACTGGGTAAATCCATGGTCCGCCAGAACCACCAGTCGCTTGGGACCCGGTAGGGATTCGTAGCGGTCAAGAATCTGACCGATGAGTCTGTCCCATTCCGCGAAAAACTCGAGAAACGCCTCATGCAGGGCATGTTCCGGGTTGGCCGCGGCCGGATAAAAAAAATGGAAGAGACGGTCTGTCTCGGTAAGCACCAGCATAAAGAGGTCCCAGGTCAGATCCGGCCAGAAAAGCTCCAGGGCGCGGGCGCGGGCGCGCAATGTCGCGCGGACCTGGGACAGAAGATAGTCAGGATCGGAACTGCCCCGCGTGGTATCGGCCTCAAGCTGATAGCCTTGCGCGGCCAGGATAGGTGCCAGAAAAGGCGGATAAACCGCCGAAGCCAAATCGTGCGCTACGAATCCGGCCACCATCATGCCGTTCAGAGGCTTGGCCGGATAGGCCCCCGGCAAATTGATCACTTTGGAGATCATCCCCTTCCCCCCCAGGCGCTCGAAAATGCTTGGGGCCAAAAGAGCGGAGGAATCAGTCAGCGACAGGGAATATGTCGCCGGATCAATGCGGGAAAAACCAAATATGCCGTGCCCGCCGGGGTTTCTGCCTGTTATGAGAGAGGCCCAGTTGACGGGCGAAAGCTCGGGCAACTCGGCCCGGATGGCCCGGCTGTTGGAAGAAAAGACCAGCGAAGCCAGATTTTGGAGCCTACCCGTCCGGCAAAGCGTCTGGGCCAGACTGTAAGGCAGACCGTCCAGGCCAAGGATCACCAGCCGGCTTCGTGACTCATGCATGGCGACCCTCATACCAGCACAAAAGCCTGGGGCCAAGGGCCAGGCAATCAGAAGTCATACTGTAATGATCCAGTTCTCTGGGAGCACAGGTTACGCGCCTGACGTAAGACCTGCCAATTGACGCACATTTTTGCCGGGGCTATAGGATACGCGCTTTCATGCCCGAGTGGCGGAATTGGTAGACGCCAGGGACTTAAAATCCCTTGATCCGAAAGGGTCGTGCCGGTTCGA
>Ga0123354_10001991_pt1 | contig 26210 bp, 21 predicted proteins | sample TergutLab28metaG_2_FD_97872 | JGI IMG/M metagenome (GOLD analysis project Ga0123354, IMG submission 97872) | Labiotermes labralis P4 segment gut microbial communities from Petit-Saut dam, French Guiana - Lab288 P4 | ecosystem: Host-associated > Arthropoda: Insects > Digestive system > Gut ...
CCAGTCCGCTCACCCATCACTACTACTGATACACGAGTCAATCAACCGTTGCGCTGTAGCCGTCATCCCATGGAGTCGTGCTCTTCGTACCAGACAAGGCCACGATAGCGAGAAAATAATGTGAGTGGTAGGCTAGATTCCCTGTCATTCCCATGAAGGCGGGAACGAGCGGGAATGACGGCATGCCTATCGTACCTTCTACGACAATGAAAAAATAATGTGGATGGGGCGGACTGGATTCCCGCCTGCGCGGGAATGACGGCATCCCCCAATCCCTCACCCACTTATGTGATGCCGGAGCCGATCAATCCCTCTCCCCTTGTGGGAGAGGGATAAAGGGAGAGGGGGTGGTTTTTCGTTGCGTTGCATACCCCTCTCTCCCGACCTCTCTCCCACAAGGGGAGAGAGGAGAAGAACACGACCTTTTCTCCGCAGAGAGAGGGGAGGGAGGAGAAAAGCACGACATTCTCTCCGCAGAGAGAGGGGATGGCCGTCATTCCCGCGAAGACGGGAACGAGCGGGAATGACGGCATGCCTATCGTACCTTCTACGACAACGAAAAAATAATGTGGGTGGGCGGACTGGATTCCCGCCTTCGCGGGAATGACGGCAAGGGGGGCTTGTTGTATCTTCATTGCCTGCGCGGGGAAATGGTTCCGTGTATTCCGTAGGGGCGGCATTCTGCCGCCCGCAAGGTACGGCACGTCGCTTCGCGGGAATGACGGCATGCCTATCGTACCTTCAACGATAACGAAAAAAATAATGTGGATGGGACGGACTGGATTCCCGCCTTCGCGGGAATGACGGCAAGGGGAGGCTTGTTGTATCTTCATTGCTTGCGCGAGGATGCTTGCACGAGGATGGCGTTTTTGAGAGATTCCGTGTATTCCGTAGGGGCGGCATTCTGCCGCCCGCGCCCTGATTCACGCGCCAGACGATTTTTTCAAATCAAGCAGGGCATTTCCTTTTCACGCGCCAGACGATTTTTCAAATCAAGCAGGGCTTTTCTTTTTTCACACGCCAGACGATTTTTTCAAATCAAGCAAGGCATTTCTTTTTTCACGCGCAGCCGATTTTTCAAGTCAAGCAGGCCGTTTCCCACTTCCCGTCCTAATCCCCTATCTTGAAAATGGGTATTTGTTGCAAAACGTGGCGGCAGCCCCGTTTTTTTATTGTCTATGGCATAGTCGAAAACCAAATATTGTTACAAGTTTTGGACTTGCTTATTAAAATAGCAGTTAATACGCTTATGTGCATAGATTGACTCATTCGGCACGAGCAGGGCATGGCGTTGGCTGCTTCAAGCGCCCTTGTTTTTATAAGTTACTTAGCGCTCACTATCACGTAAAACAACCAGTTAGTGTGGTTATAAGCCATCGCTGGGGTTGTGGATAATTTTCTCATTTTAGCCCTGCAATACTGTGCGATAAATGCAACAGATCGCGTTATTTGACATGTTGGGAGTTGCGTATATGTTGTATTTGGACTGTTGTCATTCTACGATTGTTAAAACATGATGAATTTTTAATCCTTGCTTGGGAGAAAACCATGGCCGCACTGTCATCTTCTCTTTCATCGTCCGACCGGCGGACGTATGACGAACAACACAAACCAAGGGTCAATGAACTTTTCTTGCGTTCGATGTCTTCGATGAGTCGTTCGTGTTCGATGGCAGCGCGTTTCTTTGCTTTGTTGCTGGCGTTTTTCCTCATCGCGCCGCTGTCGGCGCAGGGGCAAACGCCGGAGATGTTGTTTCTCAGCCCGGCCGAAACAGATGCCACCTATATCAGTGGCACTAACGATGCTTGGAACGCTTTCTTGGCCGAGGCTCAGTCAAGGGGGATGACGGCAGTCGATGGCCGCAACGCGCTTGGCAACGCCGCCACCTCACTGCTTCCTTCGCTGATTACCTCGAACACCAAGTTGATCGTGGTGATGTCGGTTCTGGCGCCTATTGAACCTGCTCGCATGACGGAACTGGTCACGGCGCTAAAGACGCGGCCAGACATTCTGGTCATTGCCTTCCTTGATGGCTGTCCCGAATGTAGTGTTTCTTACAACTTAGAGGCTTTTGTTACGCAGGGGGTCAACGCCATCCAGCCGACGACATGGCCGGCGATTGGAGTTAGTAATGGTATCTATGGGACTTTAGAAGCCCCGCTCAACACAAGCTCGCCCTATGCGACGCCGTTTGCCGCCACATTGCCGATAATGTATGGAGGTGTTTATTCACCTATTACTAACGTGCCCAACGACTTTGTGCTCTATCGGCAAGGCGTGATTTCAGCGTTCCCAGAAGCAGACCCTGATAATGTTGTAGGAATTCTCTTGCCCAAGGCTCTTTCCAATAATGGCCAAGGGGCATGTTTGTTTCTAACGGCGGACGCTAATCCTCTCCTTCCTGGGCTTCCCGTCGATCAGCTTGCGGCCATTGCCGCCGCCTTTACCGACGCCGCGATGGATCCCGCCGGCGCTTGCGCGATCAAATTCGTCCCCATCGGCGGCAGCATTGCGTTCGCGACGGGAACGCCGACCGCCGTCGCGGCGAGCAGTTCGCTGCCGCAGTTGACGCTCAACTGCACGCCGACGGCGGAATCGGTGTCCGCCAACAACTGGCGGGTGGAACTGACCGGCGTGACGACTTCGGCAAGCTGCACGCTGGGAACAACGGGCGGCGCTCCTGCCCCCGGTTATTCGTTCAGCGGAACGGTTTTCGGGTCGCCATCAGGGGCGATCGATCCGGCCACCGGCGTTTTCACCGTGCCGATCACCACGGCCGCGACTTACGATGTGAACGCGACAGTGTCGCTGACAGCGAATCCGTCCGTGACCATCGATGCGTCCATCGACTGGGCGGCATCGGTGTTGGTGACCACGGGAGGGACGTTGCCTGATTTGACGCTGACGTGTTCGCCGGCGGCAACGCCCGTTTCGGCCACCCGTTGGACGGTGAATCAAGGCGCGAGTTGCACGCTCGGCACGACGGGCGGCACGCCGCCGTCCGGGTATTCGTTTGAGGCGGTGACGTATGGGCCAAGCGGTTCGATCAACGCGACTTCGGGCGCGTTCACGGCGCCGACCGGCGGCGTCACGCTCACGGCGGCGGTTTCAACTTCCAACAACACCGCCGTCAATGTGATGGCTTCGATAGCGTGGGATCCGTCGGTGACGTTGACGGCGGGCGGCACGTTGCCCGATTTGACGCTGACGTGTACGCCGATGGCGACAGAGGTTTCGGCGGGCACATGGATGGTGGCGGGCGGCGCGGACTGCACGCTCGGCACGTCGGGCGGCACGGCGCCGCTGGGGCAATCGTTCAATGTGGTGACGTATGGGCCGACAGGTTCGATCAATGCGCTTTCCGGCGATTTCAAGGTGCCGATGGCGGGGATCACGACGCTGACGGCGACGATGACGACGACGGGCAATGCGTCCGCGCAGGTGTACGCCGGTATCGCGTTTGATTCGGGCGCACCAGCGACGGGCGGCACGTTGCCGAGTTTGACGCTGACGTGTACGCCGATGGCAACGGAAGATGCGCCCCATCAATGGACGGTGGCGCAAGGCGCGGGCTGTACGCTGGGCACGACGGGCGGGACGCCGCCTCCCGGCTATTCGTTCGATACGGTGACTTATGAGGTGGCGGCAAGCGCCGCCGGTTCGATCAACGAACTCTCCGGCAATTTCACGGTGCCGACGGGCGGCACGACGCTGGAGGCAACGGTTTCGGTGCAGCTCAACTCGGCGGTGGCGGTGAGCGCCAGCATCAACTTCGATCCGGGGGTTGCTGCAGGAGTGGCGGCGACCGGCACGACGCCGCATTTGACGCTGACGTGTACGCCGATGGCGACGCTGGATTCGCCCAACAACTGGACGGTAGCGGCCGGCGCTAACTGCACGCTGGGAACGACCGGCGGTTTTCCGCCGCCCGGCTATTCGTTCGATACGGTGACGTTCGGGCCGACGGGTTCAATCGGGGCGCTCTCCGGCGATTTTACGGTTCCGGCGGGCGGCATTTCTTCACTCACCGCGCTGGTGACGGTCTCGAACAACGCCGCTACGCAAGTGAGCGGCACGGTGGCTTGGGATTCGTCAGTACCGACGGCGGTGGCGGCGACCGGCACGTTGCCGACTTTGACGCTGGACTGCACGCCGATGGCGACGCAGGACGCGACCAATCACTGGACAGTGGCGGAAGGCGCGACGTGTACGCTCGGAACGACCGGCGGCTTGCCTCCACCGGGGTATTCGTTTGATGTGGTGACGTACGGCCCGAGCGGCGCGATCCACGCGGTCAGCGGCGGTTTCACGGTGCCGACGGGCGGCATTACTTCGCTGACGGCAACGATCACGGTTATGGGCAACCCCGCCGCGCCGGTGAGCGGGACGGTGGTTTGGGATCCGGCGCTCTCAACGGCGATAACGTCAACCGGCTCATTGCCGAATCTGACGTTGACGTGTACGCCGATGGCGACACTGGACACGGCCAATAACTGGACGGCGGCGGAAGGCGCGACATGCACGCTCGGAACGACCGGCGGTTTCTCGCCGTCCGGGTATTCGTTCCATGCGGTGGCGTATGGTCCGTCCGGCACGATCGATCCCATCAGCGGCGATTTCACCGTGCCGGTCGGCGGCATCTCGACGCTGAACGCGACGGTTTCGATCAATCGCAATTCTTCCACAGAAGTGAGCGGCACGGTGGCTTGGGATTCGAGCGTTGCTTCCGCCGTGGCGGACACCGGCTCATTGCCGAATCTGACGCTGATGTGCGTTCCGATGGCGACGCAGGATTCGACCAATAACTGGACTGTCTCGGAAGGCGCGAGTTGTACACTCGGCGTGACAGGCGGCATGCCGCCGAATGGCTATTCGTTTGATACGGTGACGTATGGCCCATCGAACGCCATCAACAGCGCGAGCGGCAATTTCGCCGTGCCGGTCGGCGGCGGACAGTACACCGCGAGGCTTACGGTCACGAACAATCCGGCGGCGACGGTGAGCGGCGAAGTGGCGTGGGATCCGTCGGTTCCGACGTGGATCACGGATTCCGGTTCGTTGCCGCGTTTGACGCTCTCTTGTACGCCGATGGCGACGCAGGGCGCGACCAACAGTTGGACGGTGGCGGAAGGCGCCAGTTGTACTCTCGGCGTGGCGGGCGGTTTCCCGCCCTACGGGTATGCGTTCGACGCAGTGGCTTACGGCCCCGACGGCGAGATCAATGTGGTCTCCGGCGATTTCACCGTGCCGACGGGCGGCGTTCATCTCACGGCGACGATGACGATCAGCAATAACCCCGTCGCCACTATCACGGGCACGATGGTTTTCGATCCGGCGGTGGCAGCGGCGCTGGCGGCACAAGGCACGCCGCCGTATCTGTATCTGGAGTGCTCGCCGATGGCGATGCAAACTTCCGCGTACAGTTGGTTGGTGACGGAAGGCGCTAATTGCACGTTCCACCCGCTGGGCGGTTTTCCGGCGCCCGGCAATTCGTTTGACGAAGTGACGTATTCGGCTTCGGCGGGCGCGATCAACACGGCGAGCGGCAATTTCACGGTGCCGTCCGGCGGCGGGGAATACACCGCGGCGTTCACGCTCAAGGATAACCCTGCGGTTCATGTGAGCGGGACGGTGGCGTGGCACACGGCTGTTCCGACGGCGGTGGCGGCCACCGGCGCGCTGCCGCACTTGACGCTTTCTTGCACGCCGATGGCGACGCCGGACGCGGCCAACAGTTGGACGGTGGCGGCAGGCGCGACGTGTACGCTCGGCGTCGCGGGCGGATTCCCGCCGCCCGGGTATTCGTTCAGCACGGTGGTCTATGGGCCGACAACAAGCCCCGTCAAAACCATCGACGCCATCAGCGGCGACTTCACTGTCCCCGCCAGCGGCATCTCCACGCTGACGGCCACGGTGACGGTTTCGAGCAATCCTTCGGCGACCATCGCCGCGACGGGCGTTTTCGATTCGTCGGTGCCGACGGCGCTGGCGGCACAAGGCACGCCGCCGTATCTGTATCTGGAGTGCTCGCCGATGGCGATGCAATACTCCGCTTACGGTTGGTCGGTGGCGGTCGGCGCGAGTTGTGAGTTCCATCCGGTAGGCGGTCTGCCGCCGCCCGGGTATTCGTTCGACGAGGTGACGTACACGGCTACGGCGGGCACGATCAATGCGTTCTCCGGCGACTTCGCCGCGCCGAGCGGCAACACGAATTACACGGCGTCGTTCACGCTCAAGGACAACCCCGCCGCGCATGTGAGCGGTGAGGTGGTTTGGGATCCGTCCATTTCGACAGCGACGGCGGCGACCGGCACTCTGCCGCATCTGACGCTGAACTGCTCGTCGCTGGCAACGCAGGATTCGCACGACAGTTGGACGGTGTCGGAAGGCGCGCATTGCACGTTCGGAATGGCTGGCGGTTTCCCGCCGTCTGGTTACGCGTTCGACGTGGTGACTTACGGCCCCAGCGGCAAGATCAACACGCTCTCCGGCGATTTCGTCGTGCCGGTCGGCGGCGGGCAGTACACGGCGACGGTTTCGATTGTCGGCAACGCTTCGGCCACGCTGACTTCCACGACCGCTTTTGATCCGTCGGTGCCGTCAGCGCTGGCGGCACAGGGCACACCGCCGTATCTGTATCTGGAGTGCTCGCCGATGGCGATGCAATCCTCGGCGTACAGTTGGCAGGTGGCGGAAGGCGCGAATTGCGTGTTCCATCCGGTAGGAGGCATGTTGCCGCCGGGATATTCGTTTGACGAAGCCACGTTTGCGGCCTCGGCGGGTTCGATCAATGCGGTCTCCGGCGAGTTCACCGTGCCGGCCGGCGGCGCGGCGTACACCACGACGTTCACGATCAAGCCGAACCCCGCCGTCGATGTGAGCGGCGCCGCCGCTTTCGACCCGTCAACGCCGACCAGCGTCGCGGCAACCGGCACTTTGCCGCACTTGACGCTGACGTGTTCGCCGATGGCGACGCAGGAAGCGAATAACCATTGGCTGGTGGCGCAGGGCGCAACGTGTACGCTCGGCACGACCGGCGGCTTCCCGCCGCCGGGATACGCTTACGGGACGGTCACTTACGGCCCGACGGGTTCGGTCAACGCCACGAGCGGCGATTTCACCGTGCCGGTTGGCGGCATCACCACGCTGGCCGCCAACGTCACGATTCTCAGCAACGCTTCGACACAGGTGCATGCCAGTATTGCTTTCGATTCGTCGGTGTCTTCGGCGATAGCGGCGACCGGCGCGCTGCCGCATCTGACGCTGACGTGTACGCCGATGGCGACGCAAGATACGCCCAACAACTGGACGGTGGCGGAAGGCGCGGCTTGCTCGCTCGGCACGGCGGGAGGCACGCCGCCGCCCGGCTACTCGTTCGAAATGGTGACGTATGGTCCGGCGGGTTCGATCAACACGCTTTCGGGCGATTTCACCGTGCCGACCGGCGGCATTTCCTCGCTCACCGCGACGGTTTCGATCACGAACAGCGTCTCAGTCCATGTGGAGGCCAGCATCGCTTTTGATCCGTCGATTCCGGCGGCGACAGCGGCGGCCGGTTCGTTGCCGAATCTGACGCTGACGTGTACGCCGATGGCGACGCAGGATTTGGCCAATCGCAACAGTTGGACGGTGGCGGAAGGCGCGGATTGCACGCTCGGCACGACCGGCGGTTTGCCGCCGTCGGGATATTCGTTCGATGACGTGATCTACGGCCCGACCGGCGAGATCAATGCGACGACCGTCGATTTCACCGTGCCGACCGGCGGCATTACCAACCTCACTGCGACGGTAACGATTGCGAGCAATGCGACCGCGACGGTGACCGGCACCGTGGCGTACGATCCGGCGGCGCCGGCGACCAACGGCACCTTGCCGCAGTTGACGCTGACGTGTACGCCGATGGAGGAACAAGACGCGCTCAATGTCTGGACGGTGGCGAGCGGCGCGCATTGCACGCTTGGCACGACCGGCGGTTTCCCGCCGCCGGGGTATTCGTTCGGGACGGTGACGTTTGGCGCTACAACGCCTCCGGCGGTGACCATCAATTCGACGACCGGAGCGTTCGTTGTGCCGTCCGGCGGCGCCAACCTCACCGCGACGGTAACGGTAACGACCAACACGGCGGTGACCGCCAGCGGCGTAGCCACGTTGAGCGTGAGCGGAGGCACTCCGCCGCAGTTGACGCTGAACTGCTCGCCGGTAGCGACGCAAAATGCGTCCAACAACTGGACGGTGGCGGCAGGCGCGAACTGCACGCTCGGCACGACCGGCGGTTTGCCGCCGCCGGGGTATTCGTTCGGGACGGTGACTTACGGGCCGTCCGGCATCGTTAACTCCGCCACCGGCGTGTTCACCGTGCCAAGTACCGGTATCGGCAATCTTTCGGCGACGACGGGGCTGACCCTCAATCCCACTGTCACCGTGAGCGGCCAAGCCGTTTTCGATCCGTCAACGCCGACGAGCATCGCGGCAACCAGCACTTTGCCACACCTGACGTTGACGTGTTCTCCGAGTGGAACGGCGGCGGGCGCCAACACTTGGACGGTCAATGAAACCGCGCGCTGTCAGATCGGCATCACGGGCGCGCCGCCGGCAGGGTATTCGTTCGACACCATCACCTACGGGCCGACGCCGCTCGTCGATCCGGCAACCGGGGTGTTCTTCGTGCCGACCAACAACGTCAACAACCTCAGCGCGTCGATCATGCTGAAGGGCGGCGGCGGTGGCGCGGGTGGCGCGGCCGCAATTCCGACGCTTGAGCCGACGACTTTGGCTTTGTTGGCGTTGTTCATACTGCTGCTCGGTGGGCTTGCGCTTGGCGGAGTGGAGTATGGAGAACAACACGATCGGCGGAAACACCGATAAGGATTTGAAAAGAGGTGCCCCCCCACCTATAAAAAAAGCAAGGTAAAGAAGTCTCTCACACGGTTCGCAAGAGCCGTGTTTTTTTTGGCTCTTTCCCTTAGAGTCAAGCGCGACCCACAAACCCACATTTGTGCTAAGATGACCCAATCTTTGCCTTTGAATGGATTTCTCCATGAGCCGCTTGACCATAGACGTTTCCGAACAGCAGCATCAAACCCTCAAGGCGATGGCGGCGCTGGAGGGAAAAACGATCAAGCAATACGCGCTGGAGAGGCTGTTGCCGGATGGTGCTGATTCCGAGCAGGCGTGGCTGGAATTGAAAAGTCTGCTGGAGGCGCGCATCAACGAAGGTCTCGCGGGGAAGGCGTCAGGCAAGAGCGTTTCGGAAATCTTCGACGAAGAACTTCGCAGCGAGCAATGAACTATATCCTGACGGCGGCGGCTGAAGCCGATGTGCGGGGCATTGTTCGTTACACGCGCAAGCAATGGGGCGCGGCGCTACAGAGATGCGCTGGAAAAAGGCATTACCCTCGTTGCGCGCGGGCAAGGAACGTTCAAAGATATGAGCGGGCTTTACCCGACGCTACGCGTGGCACGTTGTGAGCACCATTACATCTTTTGCTTGCCGCGCGAGAATGCGCCATCGTTGATTGTCGCCATTTTGCACGAGCGAATGAATCTCATGGAACGTCTCAAGGAAAGAATCGGCCTTTGACGCAGAGTGTCGCCAGTTGATCTCTGCAGGGGCACGGCGCGCCGTGCCCTTACTTTATCTTTCGACAAGCAAAAGGCAAATAGCGTTGCGGGATGTCGGTTTTGTTGGCGCCTTTGATGGTCATCGGGTCGGGCGCGTTGGCGTTGCCGCACACCCAGGTGATCGGAACGATGGTGGCGTCTTCGACGATGGCCGGACGCAGGCTCAGGGTTTTGTCTTTAATAGCGCTACTGGCGCGGTAGCCGAAAGTGATGTGGATGGCGCCGTTTTCGACGGTGACGGACTTGATGTAGTTGTTGACGATTTTTTCGGGAACGGGAAGTCCGGCGGCGGCGTTGTCGGCCAACAGGGTTTGCGTGGCCGCCCAATTGTCGTCAATCGGTTTTTGGGCGATGTTGGCGAACGGCAGCGCGTCGTTGATTTGTTTGCGGATGGTCGAATCCTGCGTGCCCGGCACCGCCAGCAGCAACAGAATGGCGATGATGCAGATGACGATCATCATTTCCAGCAAGGTGAAGCCGTCAGGGCGAAACTCTTGCCGCTCGGCGTTCATCACAAACTCGCTTCGCTGTTGAGGCGACGGGCGGCGGCGATCAGCACCAAAAAGAGCAGCGCCAGCGGAACGGCGTAAGCCCAAGCGAGACCGGCATCCGGCAGCATTTCGCCGCGCAGCGCGTGGACGAGCAAGGAGTAATGTCCGGCTACCGGCACGGCGGCGATCCAATCCGGTTCGCGTTGTTGCAGAAGCATTTGCGTGATCGGCAACAGCGAAAAAAGCAGCAACAACACCGACGTGCCCGCTTGCGCTTCGCGCACCGAGCGGCTGTGAATGCCGACATAAAAATGCAGCGCCGGCAAAAGCAACGCAATCGGCAACAGCGTGACGGAGAAACGCGCGACTTCGGGCAGGCCGAAAAGAAACGGCATGCCGATGGCCGGCAGCGGCGTGAAGCGCAGCGTCAAATAAAAACCGGTCAGCGTCAGCAGGAGGGCGATCACGTTGACGATGGCGGTGGCTGCCCATTTGCCGGTGACAATTTCAAACGGCAGCGCCGGAGTGATCGACAGCGGTTGCAGCGATTGTCGCTCGCGCTCGCCCGCGCTGGCGTCGAGCGCCACCGCCATGCCGCCGGTCAGCGTGGCGAAGAGCGCGTAAAAAGCGATGAGCGAGAGAAGCAACGCGCCGGATTGCTGCGGCGTCGCCAGATTGATCGCGTCGATTTTCAGCGGCGCGGCGACTTCGGGCGCGATGCCGCGCAGCAACAAGCGCATCTTTCCCCACTCTTGCCCGTAGGCGGCTAACAAATGTTCGGTTTGAGCGATGGCAACCAGAGCGCGATCACGCGAGCGGTCATAGACGAGTTGCACGGACGCGGCGCGACCGGCGGCAACGTCGGCGGGAAAAGTTTTGGGAATGATGAGCGCCACGTCGATGTGCCCGCGCCGAATCTGCGCTTCGTAATCGTCCGGCAGCGGTTTGATCGTGACTTGTTGACGCTCCAGAAAAGCGATCAGCGCGGGCGCGTTGGCGTTGCCCTGCACGGCCAGCGAGAGCGTTTGGGCGCGTTCGCTTTGTGTGGCGACCAGATTGAAAATCAGAATCAAAAGCAAGGGGCCGACGATCAGCGGCGGCAACAGAATCATCAACAAAGTGCGACGATCACGAAAAGCGTCGAGGCATTCCTTGCGCAGGATGATGAAGATGCGACGCCATGAGAACCGCACGTTCATATCACGCTCCGTTTTTGTTCGTCGTCTTCGAGCAGCGCGAAGAAAGCGTCTTCGAGCGACGCGCGCGTGGTTTGGCTGCGGAAATCGTCAACGGTTCCCTGCACGAGCAAGCGGCCGCGATTCAGCACCACGATGGTGTCGCAGAGCGCTGCCACTTCCGACATCACGTGCGATGAAAAAATCAGGCACTTGCCCTGATCGCGCAGCAAGCGCAGAAATCCGCGCAACAAACGCACACTCATCACGTCGAGGCCGTTGGTCGGCTCGTCGAGCAACACTACCGGCGGATCGTGGATCAACGCCCGCGCAATCGCCACTTTCATCCGCTCGCCCTGCGAGAAGCCCTCAGTTTTGCGATGCGCCAGCGCTCGCATGTCGAGCATGCCAAGCAACAGCGAGATGCGTTCGTTGAGGGCGCGCGCGCTCATGCCGTAGAGCGCGCCGAAGTAAGCGATGTTTTCAACAGCGGACAAGCGCGGATACAAACCGCGCGCATCGGACAACACGCCGATGTGGCGACGCACTTGCTGGCGTTCGGTCACCACGTCGAAACCGGCGACGCGAGCGCTGCCTTCGTCGGGCACGAGCAGCGTGGACAACATGCGCAGCAACGTGGTTTTGCCTGCGCCGTTGGGGCCGAGCAGGCCGGTGATTTGCCCCGTCGGCGCGCAGAAACTGACATCGGCAACGGCGCTGATTTCACCGCGTTTGCCGAAGCGTTTGCAAAGATGCGTCAGTTCAATCATGGCGAAAACGAAAGGGTCAGGGCGCGGGCGCCAGACGGTTCGACCACAGCAACGGCGGCGCGCTGTTTTCGAGATGTTCGACACAGGCGGGCGGCAGCGCCGAGAGGTCGGCGGTTTTGACGAAGGCGGCAAGCATTTGCGGCGCGCACGCTTGCGTCGAAACGATGTGGCCGATTCCGGCGGCGGTGATGAGGCGGCGCTTTGCCAACGTCTGCGCCGCTTCGGCGGCGTAAGTCGGCGGGGTGACCGGATCGAGCGCGCCGGAAAGCAGCAGCACCGGCACGCTGTCGTTGACGACGGGCGCGCTCCAATCACTGGGCAGTGTTGCTGTCGGCCAGCGCGCGCAAGCATTGAAGGCGGCGGCGACGAGTGCATGAACACGAGGCAGTTCCGTTTGCAACGCCGCGCGTTCGTCGGCGGAAACACGCGGCACGTCTTCGCCGCAAGTGATCGCGTAATAAAGCGGCAAATTCATCTGCCCTTCCAGCGTCGATGAGAACGACTGCGCCAACGCCAGCAGTGGCGCGTAATCGTCGTGCAACGCAGCGGTCAAAAGCTGCGGCAACAAGGCGGCGGCGTCCGGCGAATAGAGCAGCGGTTGCAACGCTGCCAACAACATGTCGGCATCGAGTTGCAGCGTTTGAGATTCGCCGGTGCGCGGGTCAATGAAGGAAACGGCAACGCCGGGCGCCGCCAGTCGCGCCATCAGCGTGTCGAGCGCGTCGGCGGGAGAAGGTTGCAAGGTCTTGCAACTTGCCGAGGCTTCGCAGCTTTGCAGCACGGCGTTCAGCCGCGCTTCGCGCGAGCGCCAGGCATTCAACGTGACGCGCACCGACGGCGGCATCACGCCGTCGAGCGTCAGCGTGCGCAAGTGTTGCGGATAACGGCGCAAGTATTCGAGCGCGACGCGAGTGCCGTAACTGCCGCCCCAAAGGTTGAAGCGCGACAAGTGAAGCGCGTTGCGCACGGCTTCGATGTCTTCGACGAAAGCCGACGTGCCGTAATCGAGCGGGTCGATGGCTTGCGCCGTGAGTTGATCGAGGCATTGGTTCGCTTTGGCGGCGATGTCGATGGAAACGGCGTCGCTCAAGGTGTCGCGCTGTTCGTCGAGCGCGGCGCATTGCAGCGGCGACGAACGCCCTGTCCCGCGCTGGTCGATCAACAAAATGTCGCGGTAGCGACGAATATCAACCAGCGCCGCCGCGAATGGCGCCAGCGCCGAAGCGGCTTGCCCCGGCCCGCCGGCCAACAGGATGAACGGGTCGGCTTCCGGATGCGGCGCGTTGGCGGGCAAGCGCGCGATGTGCAGCGACAGCGTGCCGCGCTCGGGATGGGCGCGATCTCTCGGAACATCGAGGCGCGCACATTGAACTTCCATCGACAGCGACGGCAAGCGGCAAGACTCGAAGGTCAGGGATTTCGTCGTTGTCGAAGGAGCGTCGGACGGCGAACAGGCGGAAGCCAGCGCCGTTGCCAGCAACAGCATCGCAAGGCGTGTTGTTGTATTCTTACTCTTTCGCCTTTCGGGCACTCTCCCCCGCGAGAAGGGAGGGTTGATATTGGCTCCATGCTCCGTCATGGCGAGGAGCGAAGCGACGAAGCCATCCAGAAGCGCAACCATCTGAATCAAAAAATCCTAGTCACCATCGTCGATGAACATTTCGCTGCCGCCCGTCGGCTCTTTCTTGCGCGCTTCGTCGAGGTCGCTCTTGAGCTTTTCAATATTGCCGAAGAACGCATCCTGCGATTGCGGCGGGATCACGCGCGTTGCCGGCGGCCACAGGTTTTGCAAGTAAGGATTACGGCCTTTATCGCCGTCGCTCTGCTGAAAGTTGAACGGATCACTGGCGAGCCATTGCACGGCGGCGGCGGCAATGCACAACGCTGCGACGATGATCGCTTTGAGGCGCCAGCGACGGGCGCTGATCACGCGCAGGTGATAGAAGCAAGTGACGCCGAAAACCAGCCAATACAAGATGAAGCCGTAATCGACCAGCCAGCGGCTGGAGAAAGCAAACGCAATCCAACTGAACAAGGGGCCGAACAGCGACATGACCGCCAGGCCGCTCAACGCGACAAAGGCGTGGCGCGCGAAGTTGGCCGCGCCCGAGAGCAAGCGCGACATTCCCGCCCAAACGGAAATCCAGACGACCAGCGTCACCAATAACGAGACGTTGGGCATCAGATAAAACGACAGGCGGAGCTCGCTGGTTTGATTCGCCCAGATTTGGAAGATGGCAACGCCGAACACCCAGATGGCCAACAACAAAATCCACGGCCACAAGCGATGCGGCGGCACCCGCAATTTTTCGGGCGCGACCGGAAAACCGTCGCCGCGCACACGCAGCCAGGTATGGCCGATCTGAAATACCGTGTCGCCGGTCAATACCATTCGTTCGACCCGACGACCGCGACTGTCGAGCAAGCCGTTTTGGGTGCCGCGATCTTCGGCGGTCCAGATGCCGTTTTCGTCGCGCCACAGAAAGACGTGTTGCGGCGCAACGCAAGCATCGTCAACAACCACTTCGTTGTCGTAACCGCGCCCGACGGTCAGCACGCCGGCGTCGGCGGCGTGGCGGCTGCGACTGACGACCTCCTTGTTGCGCGACAGAATTTCAACCCAGATCATCGCGTCACCTCCACGGTGTTCAGGAAACGCTTGGCGAAATCCATTGCGTTCGGATAGCTGACGCCACTCAGCGAGAGGCGCGAAATCAGCGCTTCGCTGCTGTTGTCCTGAGTGACGGCCGCTACCGAAATTTCGTACAAGTCGGCGAAATCGCGGTAAGCGCGGGCGCACCAGGTCACGCGCAACAGCGGTCGCTTCGGATGCGCATCATCCGGCGCCAGAAAATTCTCATAACACTGTTGCGCGGTGAAGCGCTGGCGCGATCCGTACAACGACGAAGAGCGAAGGTTCCCCGACAGTTGCGCGGCGAATTGAAGCGCGTTGAGGTCGATGTTTTTGATGTAAGTGTGCGATAAACTCGCTTGCCCGCTGCTCATGTTGTCGGCCAGAAACAGCGCCGTGCGGGTGTTGCAGGAAGTGCTGTTGATCAGCACCCGTTGCTTGGCGTTGGTATCGCTGTTGGTGTGCGCCCAGCAGTTGAACCATGCCGCGCTGTTTTCCGCCGCTTGATAAGGACCGAACGAGGTGGTGTGAAAACCTTCTTTCTGCAAGGCGGCGAAAAAATTGGTCTGCCAGGCGTCGAGTTGTGCGCGGATCGCTTCGCGCACGCCGGCCTGACTCATCGGCTCGCTGTTGTGGGCTTTTTCAACCAGCGCTTGCGCCGCCGCAGCGGGCACGAGGAAACTGACCAGATCGCCGTTGGATTGTTTGGCGACGTTGACGCCGGCGATGCGATTGTCAGCAGTCACCGCCGGGCCGCCGCTCATCCCCGGATTCAGCGCGCCGGTGAAGTGAATGCGCGGCTGGTAGCTGTTTTCGACCAGCCCGTTGTAAGTGCCTTCGACGATGGTAAAGCCGAGATCGAACGGGTTGCCCATCGCAAACAAGCGCTCGCCCTTGGGCAAGACGCCGGCCACGGCGTCGGCGTTGAAAGTGAAGTGATCGCGCGGCGGCGCGCCGGCCGTTGCGTCCTTGGACGGCTCCAGCCGAACGACGGCCAGATCGTTGGCGATATCGATGGCGTGGAGCTTCAAGTGGCCGCGCGTGCCGTCGGGCGCCAGATAATCGAGCTGATACGTTTGCGGTTCCAGCGCGTATTGCGAAACCACATGGTAATTGGTTAGCGCGAAACCGTCGGCGTCAACCAGAAAACCCGAACCGAGCGACGATTGTTTTTGCGCGGCGGTGAGCAGGGTGCGAATTTGCAGAAGACGCGGGCGCGCCTGCGCGAAAATCTGCTCGGCGGTGGCGGACAGCGGCACGGCAGGCATGGCGGCGGGCGACGACGGTTCGGCGGGCGGAGGCGATGCAGGGGCAACGGGTGGCGCGGCTGCCGCCGTTGCGGCGGCGGCGGTCAAAAGCAGCCCGCAGAAAGCCGCATGAAACGTCCGAAGAAAGAAGGGCATGGTTGACATGGGACGGAATCAAAAAGAATGCCGGAATGTTTCAGGCATGTTAACACGACAACGCCCTTCCCGCCGATCTACTTGAAAATCCCGTTCGCCGCCCCTATCTACCGCCTTGAACGAAAACCCCCCAAGGAATCTTTCAATGCGTTTTGACAAATTGACGACCAAGTTTCAGGAAGCCCTGGCCGACGCGCAGAGCATGGCGCTGGCGGCCGATCACGGTTTCATCGAGCCGCAGCACGTTCTGGCGGCGATGCTGGCGCAGGAAGACGGCGGTACGGCGTCGCTGTTGGCGCGCGCCGGCGGCAATGTGCCGGGTCTGCGGGTGGCGCTGAAAACGGCGCTGGCGCAACTGCCGACGGTGGAAGGCGCCGGCGGCGAGATCACCGTTTCGCGCGATCTCGGCAACCTGTTCAACCTGATGGAGAAGGAAGCGGCCAAACGCGGCGACCAATTCATCGCTTCGGAACTTTTTTTGCTGGCGGCGTTCGATGCCAAGGGCGCGGTGGCGCGGTTGTTGCGCGACGCCAACGTTGACAAAAAAGCGTTGAGCGCGGCGATCGACGCGGTGCGCAAAGGCGGCGGCGTGGACTCGGTGGATGCCGAAGGGCAACGCGAGGCGCTGAAAAAATACTGCCTCGACCTGACCGAGCAAGCGCGGCAAGGCAAGCTCGATCCGGTGATCGGGCGCGACGACGAAATTCGTCGCACCATTCAAATCCTGCAACGACGCAGCAAAAACAATCCGGTGTTGATCGGCGAACCGGGCGTCGGCAAAACCGCGATTGTCGAAGGGCTGGCACAGCGCATCATCAACGGCGAAGTGCCGGAAACGCTGAAAAACAAGCGGGTGCTGGCGCTCGACATGGCGGCGTTGCTGGCGGGCGCCAAGTACCGCGGCGAATTCGAGGAACGTTTGAAAGCGGTGCTGAAAGACATTGCCGCCGACGAAGGCCGCACCATCGTTTTCATCGACGAGTTGCATACGATGGTCGGCGCTGGCAAAGCGGAAGGCGCGATCGACGCGGGCAACATGTTGAAGCCGGCGCTGGCGCGCGGCGAACTGCACTGCGTCGGCGCGACCACGCTCGACGAATACCGCAAGTACGTTGAGAAAGACGCGGCGCTGGAGCGGCGTTTTCAGAAGGTGATGGTGGACGAGCCGAGCGTCGAATCGACGATTGCCATTCTGCGCGGCTTGCAAGAGCGCTACGAAATTCATCACGGCGTGGATATCACCGATCCGGCGATCGTGGCGGCGGCGGAATTGTCGCACCGCTATATCACCGACCGCTTCCTGCCCGACAAAGCCATCGACTTGATCGACGAAGCGGCGGCGCGAATCAAAATGGAAATCGACTCCAAGCCGGAAGTGATGGACAAACTCGACCGTCGCTTGATCCAGTTGAAAATCGAGCGCGAAGCGATGAAGAAAGAGAAGGACGAAGCTTCGCAAAAACGACTGGCGCTGATCGAAGAAGAAATGACCAAGCTCGGGCAGGAGTACGCCGATCTCGACGAAATCTGGAAAGCGGAAAAGGCCAATGTCGCCGGCACGCAATACATCAAGGAAGCCATCGACAAAGTGCGCCAGCAAATGGAAGAAGCGAAGCGGCGCGGCGATTGGCTGGCGATGAGTGAATTGCAATACGGCAAATTGCCGCAGTTGGAAGCGCAGTTGAAAAAGGCCGATACCGATGCGCCGCCCAAAGAGAAAGCGCGCTTGTTGCGCACCGAAGTCGGCGCCGAAGAAATCGCCGAAGTGGTGTCGCGGGCGACCGGCATTCCGGTGTCAAAAATGATGCAGGGCGAGCGCGACAAATTGCTGCACATGGAAGCGCGTTTGCATCAGCGCGTGATTGGACAGGACGAAGCGGTGCGCTTGGTGTCGGACGCCGTGCGTCGTTCGCGCTCGGGTTTGTCCGATCCGAACCGGCCTTACGGTTCGTTCCTCTTTTTGGGGCCGACCGGTGTCGGCAAAACCGAATTGACCCGCGCGTTGGCCGAGTTTTTATTCGACAGCGAGCAAGCGCTCATCCGCATCGACATGAGTGAATTCATGGAGAAGCATTCCGTTGCGCGCTTGATCGGCGCGCCGCCCGGCTACGTCGGCTACGAAGAAGGCGGCTATCTGACCGAAGCCGTGCGTCGCAAACCGTACGCGGTGATCTTGTTCGACGAAGTCGAGAAAGCGCACCACGATGTTTTCAACGTGCTGCTGCAAGTGCTCGACGACGGTCGTTTGACCGACGGGCAGGGACGCACCGTGGATTTCAAAAACACCGTGATCGTGATGACCTCGAACCTCGGCTCGCATCGCATTCAGCAAATGACCGATAGCGGCAGCGCGCAGAGTGAAATCAAGGAAGCGGTGATGGACGAAGTGAAAACCCATTTCCGTCCCGAATTCGTCAACCGGATCGACGAAATCGTCGTCTTCCATCCGCTCGACGAAAAACACATCGCCGACATTGCGAAAATTCAAATGCGCGCGCTGGAAGCGCGGCTGGCGCAAATGGACATCAAGCTGACGGTTGACGATCAAGCGTTGGCGAAAGTGGCGCGTGCCGGTTTCGATCCGGTCTTCGGCGCCAGACCGCTGAAACGCGCGATTCAGCAGGAAATCGAAAACCCGCTGGCGCGCGAACTGCTCGCCGGAAAATTCGCGCCGGGCGACACCGTGAAAGTGGTGATCGACGCCGAAGGAATTGATTTTGTGAAGGCGTGAATCAGGAATCAGAGGTCAGGTATCAGGGATCGGAGACGCCGTCATTCTCGCGAAATTCCCGCCTTCGCGGGAATGACATGGAATCCAGGTTGCTTTTACCACCACCCTTCTTTTCTCTATCATCGAAACCTGAGAAATCACCGATGCGCCTTGTAAAATTTCAACTGTTTGCCGATGGGCAAACCTTCCAACGGAATCGAAACGTGGTCGTTGTTGGTGTTTTTCATCTTCCCGCTCTTTTCGATAAGAAACTTCCTGTATTTTTTACCTGCCAGAAAAATGAATTCATCTGTTTGCAAGTCGGTTTTTTGTGAGAGCGCCATAAGAACGTTTGCCGCCCATTCTTTTATTTCGGAATCCGGCTTGGTATTTAGGGTCTCGTTGTACGGTTCAATTTTATCGGTTTCTTCGAGGAGGCCATATTTCGCAGACAAGATAAAAACGCGATCTGCGGCGAGGTGTTTTTTGGCATATTGGTAGGCGCCTTTGAAAAGAGGGCTGATATACATGTCTCTTGCCAGCGAAGGAGATTTCCGCTTTTTGGCGACGCACGATATAAGGACGATTCGCATGTTGTGCTACCACCCCGGGTATTTCTTCCGGATTCGATCATTCAATTCTTCGTTTTCGCTGTAGGCGCCTATCTCCCAGTCCCGCCACTCATAAAGGTCTTCCGCAATTTCAGTAATGACCTCGCGCAATTCCAACGGTTCCAGCCACGCAGAGGGAATGGCGGCGACGCCGTACAGGGCGCCCAGCAGGTTTCCGGTAATGGCGCCGGTAGAATCGGAATCGCCATCATGGTTGACCGCCAGAATGATGCCTTCCGCAAAATCACGGGAGACCAGCGCGCAATAAATGGAAATAGCCAACGCTTCCTCCGCGACCCAACCTTCGCCTAGTTGGGCGATGGCTTCATGAGGCGACAAAGATGAAGCGGCAAGCGTTTCGGCCTTTTCAATGGCGCGCAATGTTTCCCTGTTGGTATCTTTCTTTTGGCACAGTTCTTTCACTTCGGCCAAGGCGTCCTGTAAAGTTATCTCGCTCACGAGCGCCTGCACCAGCGCTGCCAACGCGCCCGCTGCCAACGCGCCGGTCGGGTGCCCGTGCGTCAAGGCAGCCAGTTTTGTACCCAGAAGAAAAGCATTGTCGGCATTTTCCCACACTTTCTCCTTACACCATTTCATCAGCCCTACGGGAGCCATACGCATGACGCCACCGCATCCTTTGCTGTTGTTGGTCGCAGGATCACCAAAAGATTTCATCGCTTTCAATGCGGATAGGCAAGTGTTACCGGGACCGCGGCGGTGGTGCAACGCTGGCTGTTGAAAGAGCCAGCCGTCACCCACCTCGACATCTTTTATGGCCGGGCACTCCCCTTGTGTCAGCAGCCAACGCAGGTACGCATGGGACACTACCGATGGAACGCTGCAAATTCCCCTGAAACAGCCGCGCACATACGCTCGAAGCAAACCTTCGGCGGTAAACAAAGTCATTTGTGTATCGTCAGTGATCGTTCCCAAACCGCCGTAAGCCGGAGCGTATTCGGTAATGCCATCAGAGCCGAAGGTGTTGAGGATGTCAGAACGTCGCATAAACTCTACCGGCGCACCCAAAGCATCACCGACCGCACCGCCCAACAAGCAGCCCCAAAAGCGTTCTTTGGTTGTTACAGGTGGCGGCATGGGTTTTAGTTCTCCAAGAGGCAAGGCTTAAATCGACCCGTTGGGATTCGCAAGCCCATCTCAATCTACGGGAGTTCCGTTTTTTGCCAAATCTGAATCTGCCCGAGTTGCGGAAGCTCCTGCCGGAGTTTCGGCAGGGCTTCTTGCAAACGGCGAAGCGCTTCGGCGTCATCTGGCTGAACAAAGATGTCGAGATCGACGGCGCGTTCGAGGTAGTGAATCAGAACCGGCGGGAGCGGCTGAGAAGAAGCGTCGGCCGCCGTTGTTTCAAGCGCCATCTGCAACTGCGCAAGAATTTTTTCGCGCGTCGGCAGGTCGGCCAGCTGTTCGCCGGGTTGATCGTCTTCGGAGTCGATGTGAACCAGCACGTCCAGCGCGCGATGCGTCGCCAGAACGCGCCGACGCGCGTCGGCGGCGATGTAGTGCCCTTCGGAAACGCTCATCCAGCCATCGACGAGCAGATGCGCGTCGATCAGAATTTCGTCGCCCATCGTGCGCGTTCTCAAGTCGTGAACGTCTTTGACGCCAGGGGTGGTGGCGAAGGTGGCGCGAATCGCTTCGGTTTCGGCGGGCGTCAGGCCGCGGTCGGTCAGTTGCGCCATCGCGTTCCAGGTGAACTTGCCGCCGGTGCGGCAGATCATGATGCCGACCAGCGCGGCGGCAAGCGGGTCGAGGAAGGCGTAGCCCAACAGGTTGCCGCCGATGCCTAGGGCGACGACCAGCGAACTGGCGGCGTCGGCGCGGGCGTGCCAGGCGTTGGCGATGAGCATGGTGGAGTTGACGCGCTTGGCAACGGCCAGCATGTAGCGGAACAGGCTTTCTTTGGAGACGAGGGTAATCAGCGCCGTCCACAGCGCGATGATGTGAACTTTGGGGATCGACGACGGGTCGATGAATTTACGCGCCGCCGCCCACAGCATGCCGATACCGACGATAAGCAGCAGCAGCCCGAGCGCCAGCGAGGCGGCGGTTTCAAAGCGGGCGTGGCCGTAGGGATGGTCTTCGTCGGCGGCGGCGCGGCTGACTTTGTTGGCGCCGAGCACGATGAAGTCGGCAAACAAGTCCGAGAGCGAGTGAAAGCCATCGGCGATCAGCGCTTGCGAGTGGGAAAAAAAGCCGACGACGATTTGAACAGTGGACAGAAAGAGGTTGACGACCACGCTGACCCACACGCTGCGCGCGGCGGCTTGGTGGCGGTCCGGCAGCGCGGGTGTCGGAGGGGTTGGAGTGAAGTCGGAAGGGGGTTCCATATTCGGCATCATAGCGCAAACTCCGGCGCCGTGGCGGCGGGCGGAAAATGTTAAAATTCGCTGATACGGAACAGGAGAATTGCGTTGAAAGCATCGAGTAGTGCGTCATTGATTATTGCCACGCGGGAATCGGCGCTGGCCTTGTGGCAGGCGGAGCACGTTCGCGACCGTTTGCAGGCGTTGTATCCCGACACGCGGGTGACGTTGCTGGGGATGACGACGCAGGGCGATCAGATTCTCGACCGCCCACTGGCGGCGATCGGCGGCAAGGGCTTGTTCATCAAGGAGTTGGAAGTGGCGATGGAGGAAGGTCGCGCCGATCTTGCCGTGCATTCGCTGAAGGACGTGCCGATGGACATGCCGTCCGGTTTCGCGTTGGCGGCGGTAGCGAAACGCGAAGACCCGCGCGACGCGCTGGTGTCGTCGCGCTATACGGCGCTGGCGCAGTTGCCGAAGGGCGCGGTGGTGGGAACCTCCAGCTTGCGCCGCGAAGCGCAGTTGCGCGAGCGTTACCCGCATCTCGTGATCGAGCCGTTGCGCGGCAACGTCAATACGCGCTTGCGCAAGCTCGACGAAGGGCAATACGACGCGATTATTCTGGCGGCGGCGGGCTTGATTCGTCTGGGGTTTGGCGCGCGCATCGCGGCGTTTCTGGATGTCGAAGACAGTTTGCCCGCCGTCGGGCAGGGCGCGCTCGGGCTGGAGTGTCGCGCCGACCGCAGCGATGTGATCGCGGCGTTGGCGCCGCTGATCGACAGCGACACGCTGTTGGCAGTCAGCGCCGAGCGGGCGTTTTCGCGGGCGCTGGGCGGCAGTTGCCAAACGCCATTGGCGGCGCATGCGGTGCGCGAGTCGAATGGTGGTTGGTGGCTGCGGGCGCTGCTGGCGGATCGCGAAGGACGGGAAGTGATGCGCGGCGAGCGGCGCGGCGAAGCGAACTCGATACCCGAGGCCGAAGCGCTGGGGCTGGCGCTGGCCGATGAGTTTTTGACGCGCGGTGCGCGACGTTTGTTGCCGACGTGAGCGACAAAAAAACCTTTGAAGCAAAAGCCGCGCTGACCGGCGTGGGTGTGCTGATTACGCGCCCGAAGAAGCAAGCGGATTTTCTGGCGAAGCGTTTGGAAGAAGCGGGGGCGGTTCCGGTGCTGTTGCCGACTATTGAGATTGCGCCGCCTTCGGACATGCAGCCCTTGCGCGAGGCGCGCGCGCAACTGGGCGCTTACGATTTTGTAATGTTCGTTTCGGCGAATGCGGTGGAGCAAGCGTTGGCAACTTCAACGCCGTGGCCGCAGAACGTGACGGCGTTGGCGCCGGGCAAGGGAACGGCGGCGGCGCTGCAACAAGCGGGCGTTCCCGCCGAGTGTATTTTGATGCCGGTTGCGCGCTTCGACAGCGAAGGTTTGCTGGCGTTGCCGGCGTTGCAGCACATGCAAGGAAAGCGCGTGTTGATTTTGCGCGGCGAACAAGGCCGCGAGTTATTGGGCGAGACGTTGGCGGCGCGCGGCGCCGAGGTGACGCGGGTGACGTGTTACCGGCGAATGTGCCCGGCGGGCGAGACGGAATTTTTGTGGCCATTGTTGCGACAAAACCGGTTACAGGCGATCACGTTGACGACCGGCGAAGCGCTGGATAATCTCGAAACGATGGCGGGCGAAGCGTTGAGTCAGGCGTTGAAAATGCTGCCCGTGTTCGTGACGCACCCGCGCATCGCGGCGCACGCGCAAGCGCGCGGCTGGAACGCCATTGACGTTAGCGGCGGCGCGGAAGATAAAAACGATGACGCGCTGATTTGTGGCATGATTTCTTTCTTCGCCTGATTTTTCGGTATGACGAAAAGGATGAGTATGGATACGGATACGAAGACGAGTGCGAGCGGGACGGAAAATGCAGCGGCGGATGCAAACGCAAATGCGGATGTAAATACGAAAGCGAGCGAGCCGTCGCTCGCCAAAACGCCGTCCCCCGCAGTGTCCCCACCGCCCGCCAAGCGCGGGCGGGCGGGTTTGCTCGCGCTCTGGGTGGCCGTGCTGGTGTTGGCGGCGGCGCTGGGGTGGGTGTGGCAGGACAACAAGAAGCGCGACCTCGATTGGCAAACCCACACGGCGCAACAGTTAGGCGCGTTGGAGAGCGCGACGGAAAAATTGCAGAGTGAACAAGCGACGAACGGGCGGCAAGTCGAGAGTCGTTTGCAACTCATGCAGGAAAAAGTTTCGGCGCTGGAAACGCGCGTTAACGAGTTGCAAACCAGCCGTCTGGCGCTCGAAAAATTGTATCGGCAACTGTTGCCGTTGCGCGATGATTTGGCGATGCGCGAAGTCGAATCCCGCGTTCGTTTTGCGATGCAACAATTGTCGGTGGGCGGCAATGTGCCGACGGCGCTGGCGGCGTTGCAGGATGCCGATGCCGAACTCACGGCGCTCAATCGTCCCGATCTGGCATCGGTGAAAACTGTTTTGGCGCAAACCGTCGAAGCGTTGCAGCGAGTGCCGACGTTCGACCTGCGCGGTTTTCTGACCCGCTTCGATCAGGCGCTGGGCACGGTCGATCAATTGAAGCCGCGAGAAATTCCCGTGGCAATGCCGGAAGCCCCAAGCACAGCGGATGAAGCGGCGCCTTGGTGGCGGCGCTTGTGGAAGGGGACGAAAGATGCGTTGTTTTCGATGGTGCGGCTGCGGGTTCATGGAAAAGTTGTCGTTGGCAAAGCCGGTGATGAAAACGCCGGTGACGGCGATGCTTCAACCGCGTATCTGAGCGACACGACGCTCGACCGCCGCGAACTGCGTTTGCGTTTGCTGGCGTTGCGCTGGATGGTGCTGGCGCGACAACCGATGGTCGGCTCGGAAGCGACGGCGACGCGGGATTGGTTGACGCAACATTTTTCGGTGAACGATCCCGCCGTGCAAACCTTGCAAGCGCTGCTTGACGAGTTGGCGCAGTCACCCGTGACGACGCCGTTGCCGGAGTTGTCGCCGGTGCTGCAAGCGTTGCGCCGCTGGCACGCCGAGCAGGCGATGACTCGCCCCGGCGATGCCGACGGCCAGTGAACGGAGCGATATCATGAAATGGGGCTTCCGCATTATTCTGATTCTGGCGCTGGCGATCGCACTGGGCATTTTCGCGCGCAGCAATTCCGGCTATGTGCAAATTGCAGCGCCAACTTTCAGTCTCGAAACGACGCTGAATTTTTTCATCATCGCGCTGGTGGTGATCTTTTTTGTTTTTTGCGTGCTGCTTCGCATTCTCAAAGCGCTGTGGAATTTGCCGCAGCGTTGGCGGCAGTTGCGCAAACGGCAGTAAGCCAACGGATAGCCAACTGATGGCAAAACGAATTTTATTTATTTTTTGAAAGTGAGTTTTTCATGAACACCCCTGCCGACAAATTGCCCGATATTTCCATGGACACGAACGCGTTGTACCGCGAAGAAGTTTATACCGACCGCCGCATCGGCGTTTTGCGCGTGCTTCATCCGGTCAAAGCGGACGGTTCGGCGGATTCGGCCAGAGCGACGCTGTTTTCCGGCGAAGCGCAACTGATGACTTCCATCGGCGCGTTGCCGATCAACTTCGACATCCCGGCGGCCACTTTCGCGGAAGCGATGGCCGCTTACGGCGCAACTTCCAAAGCGGCGCTCGAACGGACGATGCAGGAATTGCAGGAACTGCGTCGGCAAGCGGCCTCGTCGCTGGTCATTCCGCCGTCGGGCAGCAGCTTGGGCGGGATGGGAGGATTGGGCGGCATGGGTGGCGGCGGCAAAATTCAAATGCCGTAATTGCTGGCGGTGACAACCTGTGAGCAATCCTTCGCTTTGATGGGAGAAGGCGAACGGAAGACAGGTGTAAAATGAGCACAAATTTTTCTTTTGGGGTTTTTTATGGCAGCGCAGGAAACGATTCACGCGCAAGTGACGGAGCACCCGGTCGTGCTCTATATGAAAGGAACGCCGAAAATGCCGATGTGCGGTTTCTCGGCAACGGCGGTGGAAATTCTGAGACAGTGCGGCGTCGCGGAGTTTTTCTCGGTCAACGTGCTCGACAATCCCGACATTCGGCAGGGCGCCAAAGAATACGCTAACTGGCCGACGTTTCCGCAGCTTTACATCAACGGCGAATTCGTCGGCGGCTGTGACATCATGCGGGAAATGTTTGAAAGCGGCGAATTGGCAGCGATGCTGACTACAAAAACGACGAATTGATTGCTGGGGGGGGGGGCGGGTTTCAAACCCGCCCGTTTGTTAGGAGCGGACGGGTTGATTTATTCCGTTCGCCCTGAGCTTGTCGAAGGGCGAAACAAGCACGGGGCTTCGACAAGCTCACTCCGCTTCAAAAAACGGGTATTCGTAAAAATGGGTTGGAATGGGATCAAAGCTCTCCTGCCTCGATCATGCGGATGAGTGTTGAAATGTCCGCCCCGTAGTTCTTGGGTGGCGGTGGCGCCTCGTGTTGGTCAGCCTC